>Ga0307514_10000185_pt1 | contig 173755 bp, 171 predicted proteins | sample 16_EM_MG_FD_203088 | JGI IMG/M metagenome (GOLD analysis project Ga0307514, IMG submission 203088) | Populus trichocarpa ectomycorrhiza microbial communities from riparian zone in the Pacific Northwest, United States - 16_EM | ecosystem: Host-associated > Plants > Roots > Unclassified...
CAGAGCTACCACTAAGTATTCTTGAGCCTTTTAGCATATGATGACAGTCAAAACGATGTATATAGACAATAACCGCCACATCGTGCTGTGATTAACCATGATGGAAGGCCAACAATCGTTGACACTCTGTCGACGCTCATTTTCAAGATGGGGCAGGAAGCGTTTCACATTCACTTTTGCCTATAAAGGCAGCCAATAATCAGTTTATGGCAATGTACAACCTGTCGCCCCCCAGATTACCCATGCTACATGACCAACAATCGTTGACGCTCCGTTGATGCTCATTTTCATGTTGGGGCATGGAGGGTATTGCAATCCGTTTTGCCTATAAAGGCAGCCAAAAATTCCTTTATGACTGACTGCAGCCTATCGGAGGTGTGATTTCCCAGGACTCATGACCAAAAATTGTTGACGCTCCGTTGACCCTCATTTTCATGATGGGGCAGGGACGGTATTGCAATCTTTTTGCCTGTAAAGGCAGCCAAAAATTCCTTTATGACTGACTGCAGCCTATTGGAGGTGTGATTTCCCAGAACTCATGACCAAAAATCGTTGACGCTCCGTTGACGCTCATTTTCATGATGGGGCAGCGAGGGTATTGCAATCTGTTTTGCCTATAAAGGCCGCCAAAAATACCTTTATGGCTGACTACAACCTATCGGAGGTGTGATTTCCCAGGACTCATGACCACAAATCGTTGACCCTCCATTGACGCTCATTTTCATGATGGGGCAGGGAGGGTATTGCTATCTGTTTTGCCTATAAAGGCCGCCAAAAATTCCTTTATGACTGACTACAACCTATCAGAGGTGTGATTTACCAGGACACATGACCACAAATCGTTGACGCTCCGTTGACGCCTATTTTCATGATGTGGCAGGGAGGGTATTGCAATCTGTTTTGCCTATAAAGGCAGCCAAAAATTCCTTTATGACTAACGACAACTTATCTGAGGTGTGATTTCCCAGGACGCATGACCAAAAATCATTGACGCTCCGTTGACGCTCATTTTGCCATGGCTGTATCCACAATATGCAATCATTGAATTTGGCACAGTTTATCATTCACGTTGTTTTGGCTGCCTTTCTTGCGTTTTCATTTACATTCTTCTTGATAACTACATTGTTCTTTAATACAACATAGATATATACAATAATAATCTCCAAAATCCCGTCTTTCGGTCAATGCTCGTCATCAGTTGCAGGATCGCTCAATCCGCTGCTCTTGTCTTCAAATTGAATGTTAGTTGCATTACCACACCACAGAGAGTGTACTAACCTTCATCAGTCAGCATATCTGGATCAAAATCGGTATCGTGCTCGGTATCCACATCATCTTCAAAATATTCCGCACTGGGAAGAGCTGTATGCGAATACGTATATCCGGCCGGCAGAATTCATGATTTCAGCAGGTTTAGTTCCGGAAGTGTTACCGGTTGGGGAGGGTGGTGTACCTGGCGGAGGTGGAGTCAGCTCTGGAATCCGCTCTCTGCGTCGGGTGGGTGGAGGTGCACCTGTTCCTTTGCGTGTCCAGCGTGTCTGCGGATTCTTTGTGGTGCCATTTTGGCAAGGAAGGCAGCCGGACTTTTGGTTTTGACGAAGCATTGCTGGGTGTCTTTGTATCGCAGCCTTCACCTTTTTGTGCCCAGGAAACTCAACACCCCACTTGTTTTCTTCTCGCACCTCGGCGGGTGGTTTCTTTATGAGATATTTCGTTTCCTCAATTGCGGCGCGCGAAAAGTCTTCTTTGGCCATTTTGGCCATATTCAACGCCAGGCGCATGTCGGACTGTTCCAGCTGTACCCGACCTCCTTGCCTTGCCATAGTTGCAGACATGTTGAAAACCTACAAGAGATTAGTTGATGCTTCTGACAATGAAATTCGGCTGTTACCTCTACCATATACGCTGCTGTAGCCTCCTCTAAGGTGATTAAAGCCTGTTTCGTCCACTCACGGGGATGCTTATCAGGAAATTCATCTTCGAAAATCGCAGAGCTCACAATATTATGATGTTCGATTTCGCGGACTATGCGGGCAAATGCCTTTGTCAACCATGGAGGGTTCCCGTTACGGGCAGCGATGAATTCATTACATAGCTCTCTACGGACACCCGCTGTACGTTATATGGTTAATTGACCGCCGATTGCATCAATATGGATATACTCACATCCCACTGCATGCTACTTCTTGTTTCTCCTGCTGCCAGTCTTGCGGGCGATTTTTAAATATGCATCCTGGGTCATATGTTTGGTGGCTGCATAGGCAGCGTCGCGGTAAACTAACTTGTGTCTGCACTCTTGTTGTGTGCCGAGAATATCCGTATTTGATGTAGCGCCCGCCAATTGCCCGGTATTCGATCCGCTCTCACCTGGTGGGGGTGGTTGTGTATCCATGATATGCTGGTGTGGAATAGGAGAGGAAGATGATAACGAGAGTAAGTGGGAAGCCCTGAGGACTATATAGTTAGCATCTTGTCAGAATGGAATAGGTAGCAGCTAACATGACTGTTATGCTCACGATGAATCCTGCTGAGTATGGCTGCAACTTGCAGGGGTTTCCCACCGCCCCGCAATTAGCAATAAGTCGGTCTGATGTTGTTTGTTTGGTAACACGGATAAATTGCGGTGTACGACCGCCGGAATCGCCTAATTGCGTGACATAAATAGGATGTAGTTCGTGGGAAAGAACGTCTGCTGATGTTTGTCTCAAATAATCCCCGGGATATTACATTAAAATGACACTAACAATCAGGTCATATTGTATGGTTAGCGTCACTATTCCTGATTTTTTGACAGTCAGGAGGAAGATTTTGCTTTGTTCAAGTTGAGTAAACGTACCAACTTTGACATAAAAGACGCAGCTTGCCTCCATATTGTCCATAACTTGCAACATCCAACATCTCGCCTAACAACACAGTCCACGCAAACTACAATGGTCAATGCTCCAAAAAAGAACTTTTTGCCACTTCCGGCTGGCAGAAACGGGAAATCGACAAAGCGCTCATCCCAACGACGTCATCAAGCGAATGAAGGCAAGAGCGGCTTCGAGGCAGAGAGAGTGCGAGCCCGTGGGGCATTGCGCAGCTTGAGATCCAAAAAGAGGCTTGTGGCAGAGAAACGACTAGAAACGCACTTCTTAAGCAATGAAGAGAAAGAGAAATGGATTGAGTATTTTGTTGAAAGAGAGACCGCTGGGGCAAGAAAGCGAGTTGAAGACATAGAGGCAGCGGTTCAACAAGAGCAGGACGATATGACGCACGCTGAACTCACGGGATTGACGTCCAGAAAGCCCGAAAAGACGTTTGAGGAGATGCTGGTTGCTATCGGAGATAGTCTGAGTGATCTTGCAGGTTCCAACGATGGGGAAGATGGGGAAGATGGGGAAGATGAGGATGATGAAGAGACTGAGCAGCGCAAGCTGAGCGAAGATGACGAACCCGGCTGGGTGATGGGCACAATCACTAAAACGGTACAGCAGCGCATGGAGAGGTTTCGGCAGAAGCAGATGAAGTGCGACAAATTGACTCAACCGGGATGGGAGGATGCAGCCGACTACTTGCGTGAACGAAATAAGAAGTACGGCACATCGGAATTGAGGGTTCCAGCAGGCGTTCAGCCATGAACGAATGACGATGCTCGGCCGCATCCACCTACAAAATTTGCAGAGGTTATGGAGAGTCTTGACATTGTCCCCGGAATATCGGAAGGGACTTCTCGATCAGGAAGTAGTCATATTAGGCTAGGTTCGGTGAAGCCGCAGTCAAAATCGAGCATACCTAGTGGTGAGCCAGCTAGGGAGCCCGATTTGTCACCGTTCCTGAAAGCGAAGCCAGTTGAACCAGTAAGCTTTTACCCCTGCATATGGCCTCCAGCTAATTACCATATAGATATCGGATTCCGACCAAGAGATGGTGACAGCTCCTGCGTCTGCAGAAGAATAGATAAGCAAACTGTAATTTTTGACCTCTGATCGCGCGGAAAAGCAAGTTGTTTACCAATTTTGCTACGTGTCAGCTTTTTGTTGATTTCAGTGACCAAATTGTGAGACTTGATATTTGGTCTGTGTATGTGCAAGGATCAAACGCACCATGTGAACGTTCTAGAATCCGAATCGCACTGTAAGACGGCCAAAATGTTCAGTTTCATTCTGCAAGTGACTGTTAAGTGACAAAGTAAAAGCAATATTAGTGACGAAATGAGCTAACAAAATTTAAGTGAGTGATGTCATATGTGTCATGGAAAGAGCGGTCAGTGCGCCTGATGAATCGATCTGAATGACAACCATCATGCTGCATTCATCCATGTATCCAACTGCATAACTCTCTGCACAGACCTGGTGCACATGATTCAGATATTTGAAATTGCTTGTGGTATGTCATGGAAATCGAGGAAAAGGAGCTGGATAAGGAATGGTGAGGAAGTCGAGCTATATTTACCCAAAACTAGTGAAATGATCTACATACCGTCAATTGCCGGCCGAAAGCGCGGGAATGTGATAGGGCCACGTCATGTCACACTCAGAGAGCGTAGATAGCAGTTGATCAGAAAGTGAGAGGTAACAAAACTCCTGGATGCAAACGATAATACATACAAACGCAATACTGGATGTCAAAAATGTGTATATGATTTGTTGCATACAATTATTGAGTGTACAAAGGCTGTTTCGATGTGATTATTGTGTGCGTCATCAGAGTGTCAACAATTTTAAATCTTACACATTGAGCAATCAATGGGCTCCATTGTCCCATACTTCCAAAGTGAATGTATAGGTCGGCGTTATTGCGAAAAAAGCAAATGACTCGGTCGTTGCCACATCCTACAAATGAGCATCAACGGAGCGTCAATGAGTTTTGGCATTGCTTCATGAAATATCCAGTAGGCTGTGCGGTTACAGTACGTCATAATCAGACTATCGGCCGCCTTTCTATTGAACAATGGTGGTGGCAACATTTCTACTATGTCCTAAAAATGAGCGTCAACAGAGCGTCAACGATGTTTGGCCTTTCATCTTGGAAATTGCATGGGCTGTGCGGCAACGTTACGCCATAATCATGCTATCGGCCGCCTTTCTAGGCAAAACCTCGTGCAGCAACATCACTACTATGTCCTAAAAATGAGTGTCAACGGAGCGTCAACGACTTTGGGCCTTGTATCATGGAAAATCCTAGTGTTGTGCAGTGACAATAGGCCATAATCAGATTATCGGCTGCCTTTCTAGGCGAAAACAGTAGAGACGACATCGCTACTATGTCCTAAAAATGAGCGTCAACGGAGAGTCAACAACTTTGGGCCTTGTATCTTCGAAAATCCTAGGGCTGTGCGGCGACGTTAAGCTATAATCAGATTATCAGCTGCCTTTCTAGACAAAAACGATTGCGACGATATCGCTACTATGTCCTAAAAATGAGCGTCAACGGAGCATCAACAACTTTGGGCCTTGTATCACGGAAAATCCTAGGGCTGTGCAGTGACATTAAGTCATAATCAGATTATCGGCTGCCTTTCTAGGCAAAAACGGTTGCGACGACATCGCTACTATGTCCTAAAAATGAGCGTCAACGACTTTTCGCCATGCATCTTGGAAAATCTGGTGGCAGTGCGGCGACATTAAGACATAATCGTACTATTGGCCGTCTTTCTAGGCAAAAATGCGTTTACGACATCGTTACTATGCGCTGAAAATGAGTGTCAACGGAGCGTCAACGATTTGAGGCCTTCTATCTTGGAAAATCAATGGGCCATTCGACCACGATGATCTATAATCGTACTATCAGCCGCCTTTCTAGGCAAATATGCTAACGACAAGATCGTAACCAGATCCCAAAATGAGCGTCAACGAAGAGTCAATGATTTGTGCGCTGGCATCTTGGATAATCTAACCAGAATGGAGCGGCGATAAACCACAATGAACCTATCGGCAGCCTTTGTGGGCAAAAATGCTCCTGACGATATCGCATCCGCCTCCTACAATTGAGCGCCCACAGTGCGTCAAGGCTCCGAATGCTACACAGCAATAAACTGCATTATGCTGTTCCTAAATGGAGGTTTACGCAGTCAGTCGTTGCAATCTGTCCTTGTATTCAACTTCACAAATATGCATGCAATGTCTTACTGATCTGATTATTTTCCTTGTAGCAGTAGAGTCAATAATTAAGAACCCGCATTCTGCGATAATGTATCGTTATTTTCGGCAGTCTCTCGAGTCGGAATTCCTAGCTTTCCAATTTCTACCACCATGTCGGATACACAATCTTTGAACACCTCATTGGTCGAGGTTATGATCTCTTCCCAAAATGAACGTGTCTTTATTCGTGATTTGAGTGACCTTACATTGCAAATCATCTTCGATGCTTCATGGGCTTCAATGAATGTAGGCTCAAAGCGGCCTATTGCATGGAACAATTCTAGACATGCGCCATCGTGGCGATTCTATTTGCACTGCGGAATTGAGGAGACTGGCAGCCCTGGCATCATATGTATCATGTGTCATCAAGTTCTTCGCCATCCATCAGAATATGGGACCAGCTCAATGGGGAAACACTTGCTGGCAAAAGCTCACATCGCAAAGTTAAATGAATGAACAGAGTCAGAGGTCACTGAATTGACCAGTTCGACGTTGGATGAAACAGCTTTGGCCATCCTGAAGAGACAAGGAAGTCGCGGAATCACAATAGTAAGTGTGCCGAGAAAAATGATATTTGATAGCCAATTAAATCCATACTGACCGAAATGACAGACAAAACGTTCCAAACTGGCAGATAAGGACTTTGAAACTTCCGAATTTCACCAAGACACGTGGAATCGCTACCTCATGTTAGGATTTGTTTCGGCACATAGTCCATGGAACACTATATCAAATCTCGAGCTACGACGGCCATATAAGTCATTACGCGACGACCTAGTCCTACCGTCCGCTACGACCCTTAGTAACATTTGCCAGAGGGAATATGTACTGACTGTGAATGCAATTAAGAACCAATTGCCGATACGAAATAAAGTTAGTTTAGCTTTGGACGGATGGACATCAATGAACAAACTAGCCATAACGTCGGTCATTGTGTACTATATGGATCGAAATTGGGCATTGAGTGATGTTCGACTCGCATTTGATGGGGTTGATCGCCTGTTCGGTTCCCGTTTCGAAAGCTAATTAATGATGATAGGTCAAGGGCCAACATACTGGAGCAAGGGTAGCCGTACATTTGAAGGACGTGCTTGATCATTTTGAGCTTACCGACGGCCGCTTGCTTGGTATTACAACTGATAATGCTTCATCAAACTACTCGATGACACGCGAGCTGCAATCAACACTTGAGGCCTCTGGAATCGAGTGGCCGGCATTGAGGAACCACATACCATGCATGGCGCACGTCATACAGCTGGCTTTAGGTGCATTCATGAGCAGTCTCGGTGTAAAGGACGCACCAAGTGTTGGGAAGCCCATGAGCGCGATCAGCAATTTGGAGGGAATGAAAGCATAGACATTGGGAAGAGTCAAAGACTTTGAAAAGAGGGCAATGCTAGAATCAACAAGGTGTTGGCCATGAAACCAGGTTTAGCAAAGATAATTGAGAAAGTACATCTTTCATGATATTTTGAAAGTCCTGAAGCTGACCTTCATATAGCAGAGAATGCTTGCTGTATTAATTACACTGACACCTGGTCACCGAAACGAGTTCATTGACTGTCAAAAAGCCAAAGTCCGCATTGCGGTACTTCCTATTATGGATGTGAAGACACGTTGGAACTCTACACTGGTGTTGCTCGAGCGCACCTACCGCTTACGGGAATTCACCTGCGAGTGGCTTCAAAACCCAAAATACGCTCAATATCGGCCATTATTCACAACTCAGGATGAATGGACGATTGTCAAGTATGTCATGGAAGTGTTCAGGCCATTTCAATATTGGACCCTTTGGATATCGAAGAGGCATACAGTCACATTGCATCACGTTTTCACAGTGTACAACGATATGTTCGATCACATGGATGGCGTGATGCGGGCTTTGGCCAAGAAGAACACTCAATGGAAGGAAGACTTGTTCTTCTCTGTGAAGTTAGCTCGGCAGAAGCTTTCCAAATACTACGCTGAAGTGACACCAACGACTGGCATGCTCCTGATTTCCGTACAACTTCTTGATCCGTTCTGGATGTTGCGATCGTTTAGAAAGTTGGACAAGGGAATGGATATTAATCCTGAGGACGAGACATCATACACTACACAATACCAAGAGGCCTTTCTAAAGTATGTAGAAAATGAATACTGCGCTAAACATCAAAGTGCGCCGGTCAATAAACACAAAACAGTACTGAGCAGCAATTTCGTCCCCTCCGCAACGGCATCAGGGCCCTATCAATCATCCTTTGATCGATATGATTTGTCCAGCGATGATGAGCAATACTTAACGCCTAACAATGTGCCTGAGACGACACCCGGACGAAGCGATCACGCAGTCCGCGTATTGACCGCCACCAGGCTCTATTTGAATTCGCCGCCTGAAGCACCCAAGAACTGGGGGCAAATTAATCCAAATCTCAATGATTACCAATCCGACCCAATGGAGATTACGAGTATATTTTGGATACCGGACATAACTGATTGGTGGTGCCAACAGGCGGAAACAAACTCAAAGTACCCCGATCTCTCCAATGTGGCTCGCGACATATTCTCTATCATACCACATGGTGTCGGAGTGGAGGCCAGTTTTTCCCTTGGCCGAGATGTTATTGGGTGGAGGCAGTCAAAAACCACAGCCGAGACCCTTCGCAAAAAAGTCGTTGTCAGGCAGTTTGCTCGAGCCAGTAACGGGATTTGGGCAGGCACTGACCGAGAATTGGATACCCCACACACAGAAAACGACTCGGAAATGAAGAAAGAGGCGGAGGAAAGGAAATTGCACAGAAAGGCCAAGGTTCACGACTTTTTGGAGATGTGGCAGGGCAGCTAAAACCTACGTGCTACCCAGAAGGAATCTCGCGCTCAAAACAAGCAGATGACCGCCGTAGGATACATTTCGGACACTGAAGAGAGCATTAAAGCATCCTGGTCTCACTTTCAACATGATGGTGCAGCTGCATTTAAATTGTCAGAAAGATCACCTTTGCCACCAGCTTTGTCTGCAAAGAACCTCCCTGGAGGACAAACTCAAATCTTAAATGTCCGCCGAATCTGGAGAATCAACCGTCATCCACTCGAAAGCGACGACAATAGCGCACCTGGAAGCCTTTCAGACACCGATGATGGGCTGAACTGTAATGGCGACTTGGATAATCCAAATGACAGCGAAGATGATTGCGCAGCAGACGATGAATCCGATATTGGCCCCAACAATGGCATTGAGGATCTGGAATGCCCAGAGCAGCAGGATGTGAGCGCCACGCCAAATGTGCCCGGATTGGTCCTGTCGACATGGAAGTCAAAGAGACAGGCTGAAAAGGTGTTGGTGACGGTCAATGCAGTTGAAACGCGGAGAACAAAGGAGGGAAGAAAAAGTAGGACAGAATGCGTCAATGGTTCACCAGGTTTATGTAGCTTGACCGAGAGCTTCAGTTAGAGATATATTATGGGGGAATGGTAAGAAGTAGATGGTAAATATCGGTTCATAAATAGATGTATAGCAGGCGCAATGAATCTTTTGGAATGATACATCATTTTCAGTCGTGTGAGAGTGAACAGTGCAAGATTATTACGCCGCTCGGCGTTGCCACAGGGCTGAGTCTCAATCAGGCAGAATAACAGCCAATCAAGTCAAATCAGGATGAAATCAATTGTCGACAGCAGCAGATGTTGAATGGACAATACATTAAAATGAACGTCAACAGAGCGTCAATGACTTTTGGCCTTGCATCTTGGAAATTGCATGGGCTGTGCGGCGAAGTTACACCTTAATCGTGCTATCGGCCGCCTTTCTAGGCAAAACCTCGTGCAACAACATCGCTACTATGTTCTAAAAATGAGCATCAACGGAGCGTCAACGACTTTGGGCCTTGTATCATGCAAAATCCTAGTGTTGTGCGGCGACAATAGGCCATAATCAGATTATCGGCTGCCTTTCTAGGCAAAAACAGTAGCGACGACATCGCTACTATGTCCTAAAAATGAGCGTCAACGGAGCATCAACGATTTTTAGCTTTGCATCTTTGGTAAGTTATGTTCCTATTAGTTGTAGACATCCATTTAAGGAATGTTGGCAGCCTTTACAGGCAAAAACAACAGCGAGATGCTCCCTGCGGCATCCTGAAAATAAGCGTCAACCGAGCATCAACAGTTTCAGGACTTGCATATTTCGTAATCAAGGCATCGCGCGGATCTTCGCGTTCGTAACTGTATTATTGACCTCCTTGCTAGGCAAAAATAGCATATATCGAAGGTGAAACACAGATACCAAATTAATCGATATTACACACTCCTCAACAAGCAAAAGCACATTGTTGGTTGCTGAAAACGCGATTTTGATAAGATACTATTAACACACTGCAAATACAACAGCCTTATATGAATCTATAGATGGACCCGCTGGGCGACCCGCTGACAACCCGCCCAATTCAGACGGGTTGGGAGTTTACCATGGAACCGTACCCGAGTGGGCAGTTCGTGTTTATTGACGACCCGAACTGCCAATTTGGCAACGGTTCGGTTTGGACCCGGACCCGGACCCGAAGTGACGGTCCGGAACCGTTGCTAACACTATTTACACCATCATGGCCTCCAAGTTCGCACCATCACGGCCTCCAAGTTCGCACCATCACTGCCTCCAAGTGCATCTCCAAACTCACTCGATTAGTGTCTCCAAGTTCGCACAATCATGGCCTCCAAGTGCATCTCCACTCGCTTGATCACAATCGCGGAGTGCATCTCTAAGTTCACTCAATCACGGCCTCCAAGTGTATCTCCCAATACCCTCGAATACTGCCTCCAAGCGCATCTCCAAACTCGCTCAATCACAGCCTCGGAGTGTATCTCTGAGTTCACTCGATACTCATTTTCAGGCTCACCTTGAATTGCTCTCAAGAACCGCCTGCAGCCAGTCCAGATATACCGTGTGTAGATGGGTAGCTATATAGATACATAGATACATAGATGAGAATACAAACTGAATACATGAGTTTCAAAAATCGTTGAACGATAAGTAGTAGCTATGATTTCCAGCCGCACCACCAGCAGCGTTGCCAAAGAAGAGGTTGTTTTTCCCAGACTGCTCTACTGTGATTCGAGGCACTCCTAGACTTGTTGTCGGCGCTCTTAGACTTGTTGTCAGTGCTCCCAGGTTTGTCACAGGCGCTCCCAGGTGCTCCCAGGCTTGTTGTCGGCGCTCCCAGTTACTCTCAATTCCGGCAGGAATGCCCTCCCAGGGTCTCATACTCTCCTGCAATTTACGCAGCTAAGTTTACACTCCACATTCTCTCAGACACTCCTGGAGGCTTCCAGTGACTAAATGTAACGGCTGCACGTGACCCGGGCCGGGTAACGGCCATTCTATATAGTCGGCTCGCCATGAGCCTTAGATCTCTAGTGATACTCTTACTATTCATCTACACCTAGTATCACTCGCATCCACGTTTGCAACTGTATTTCTATAATTACCACACATATGCCTATGAGGCCAAACGCTGGCGTACGTGCCCTCACACTATTATCGCTTTTTCAGTAAACGGATACATTTTGCTCATGGCATTTTGCGAGTTAACCCCTTGTCCGACGTGCGACTTCACGAAGTCAACAAGTGAGAATACTGTCCTCCAAACGAGATATCGAACCATCATTAGTGCGAAGCACCGAGCATTGATCAATTCATCATTCAATTGAGCCACCTGACGGCAGCGGAGTAGAGTTCAGAGACTAATTGGCGCACAAGACGCGTCACCGGCAATGACCACATTTATCGCGACTACTGGACGAGAGTATTCGACCCTGCTAACTAGAGAAATCGCACACGATGAACCTAATCGAGTTCGAATACAATTCCTACGAGTCAATTGAGCACCTTCATCAGCTCGAGATGCGACAATGGACAGAGTAATCTTACCCCTGAATGCGGGCATATCGAGAACCAAAGGTAAAGTCGAGAGATGAATTATGAGTCTGCACAGTTACAACTACATTCCTTCTAATCTAGCGAAGTGCACCTACTTCAATTGGTTTGTACACCTACAGTTCTAGCAACGTCGAAGAAGTCCACTGGCAGAAGCATTCTACGGCCAGCCTACAGATACACTACTTGAGCGAATCATGCCTACGGAGATAGACAATGCTATAACAAAACCCACCTCTGGAGGAGGATCAGCCTACGAATGAAGCACTCTTACCATCGCGAACTTATGCACGAGCGAAGTGCACTCACGGAGACTACACCCTACCCTTATAATTAAGCCACATTTACGATGAGAAGCTTTCCCTCAATTGAAGCGAACACATAGCGGCGATACATTGCACAGCATGAAGTGCATTTACGGTCGAGACCTACACAATTCCGCAGACCAATTAAGATGACTACGATGACCTCTCAGAGCACACTTAATATGGACAATCGAAGTCCACCTACCATATCAATAATTTTCGACTGCAATTACATTAACGGCAACGGAGGCTATACGTGACTATTATTACCGACGCACCAAATAAGCTCTGTACTTCCAGCAGCACCTATGGCTCCGGGAAAGACGACATTCTGATTTGAGACTATCACCTCCAGAGGCACCACTTTCAGAAGACTAATTGGAGGATCCAATCAATCGATGAGATATGGATATTACGAGTTTTCATCTTTAAGGCCAGGACCCATTCCACGGTACTCAGTCAATATATATCTGTACCAGCAAAATCAGGAATTACTATGATCAAGCGGCATACATTACCAGTCCTTATGGATATGGAATGGACTCAGAATTACTAATGGATCTGCTGGATGTGCCCATCTCGATGTATGTGGTGCCAAACTGCCGCTGTTTAGGGCCCAAACCCGGTAATGGTCCATTGGTCACTGTGCCAGTCTTACCTGCAAACAATATACTTCTCTCGCAGCCTCCATTATGGACTTCCCAAGAGCAAGTTGATATGTGGATGCTATCGAGCAGCGGAAACATGTCTGTAGCGCGAGATATGCTACCGAGACAATCGCGGTGAGGACAGTCCTCCTCCATAAGCATCAATGAAACTTCTGGACCATCGTAGGACATACCTCTCCCGGGGATACGAACTCGGGGACCGCATGATCACTGCTAGCTAGAAGGTGGTTATCATGGCATTCACCCAACAGTCTGGGGTTTGCACCAGTTTGTTGGGAGCTGCGGTATAGGGACCTATGGATGCGGCATTGTGAGCAAGCTGAAGTGGTAACCCTCGCAGGTTGAATAAGCGAGCAAGGAGCAGCGGCGGTAGTTGCGGCAGAAGGGGGTCCACATGGGAATCCTGGATGACTGCTACCGGGTCGCCAAGACACGAAGGGAGTGACTGGACGGCGGGGCTTGGCTCCTTGTGAGCGAACCGTTAATGTCAAGGCCTCTTGGATTTCCCTTCCACCGCTTCCATCCTTTATCTTGATTCTTTTGACTAACATGGATGGAGCAGATTCAGAGCTGTACAACTCTGTGCGGGTCTGCAATTTGGAGATAATGCCAACAGACGAATGACATTTGAGAGCGCACTTAGAAGCGCTGAAGACTTATGAACTACAATTGGAAGCCCTGGCATGAGTACGCCATACGGGCTGAGCGACGATGAACTCACAAAATATGAGAGACGACGGTCTTGCAGAGGGCTACTTTATCAACAAATGAGCTATCGTTGAGACTATGACAATTGGACTTACGAGCGCTGATATACCCATCCGGGAGATGCACGGCGATGGGTGACAATCGATCTTTTGACTATGGCGATATACACGAAGTTATGTAAAAATCTACCCTATCTAATGTACTTACTTTCAATAACAATGATAATCTACGAGACTAGCATTTGATTGCCGAGATGCATATATACGTACCGGCGGCCTTGTCGTACCGAGTACAATTCTGACTACTATTCAAGAGACCAAATCAAGTGCCGTATGGCAACGATTACAATGCTGAATACAATACCGAATACAACGCCGAATTTATTACAAAGTTATATTACCGAAAATACAGTCCCAAATGAGATCCCGACTCAGACTCGGCGATCACAAGCTGCACAACTACGATGGCAATTGACGACTACAAATCGACTTCGGAATCAGCACTGAATCAAGCCCTTCCAATCGATATTCCCTACAAAGCAGAATGAGATTAGTCGCCGGCGGAGCAACGACTTGCAATAGAGGGGGATGACCGTGACGGAATCGCAAACAACCCCTACGGCAAACAATTACCGTACCGTAAGTGCAGGAACGAAGCCCCGTGAGATACATTCACCAATTGAGAAGGCTAGCAGCGGCAAGTGCACCTAGAAACGAATCGACTGGGACTGAGAGAACAACGATAAGTGCACCGAGTCAAGTGATGGCAAGCACACCTACAGATGAATCAACAAGCACACCTGGGGGAGATCCAGCAAGCACACCCCGCGATTAGAGATGATAAATGCACCTAGAATACAACAGACATCGAGTATACCTGCAAAATACACCAGAGAGATGACATGCCAACCGAGCCAGATCCATGCCGAACGGGTGCAATATAACCACCGAAGAATTCCAAATGATATTCCGAATGAAAGCAAATACGGCTACTGAAACAGTTCCGAACAAGATACCAAATAGGACTACCGAACGAGTTTCAAAATGACCACCAAGCGTACCGAATAGCCTACCGAATGGCATCACAAGAGACAGCTGAAATAATTACCAACGAGATCACCGAGATCTCACAGCCATGGACATCACTGCAAAGGACTTCACATGGAAATCAAATGAGAGAATTACCGGGAGCTGTACCGTCCCAAGCCATTGACCGAGATGTTTACCGGATGGCGTACCGAAGGATCAAGAAACAATCGCCAAACAGCATACCGAACTGAATGCAAAACGACCATGCCCAAGGTCTACCAAATGACTACCAAGAAGCCAACGAATATTCTATAGAAGCTGCCTACCGAAATGGCCACAGAGGAGTCTACTAAGAACGCACCGAACCTACCATCCGAATGACTTCCACTGAAAAACGGTCTACCGAGACCCTACTGAATGCCGAATCAAGAGATGCCGAGATCTGCATACGCAATGTACAAAGCGGCTTTCCGAGAGCAGCAGCGCGCTCCTATCACAGTGAGTATGACCACCTACTGCGAAGCTTACATGTTAGATATGGATCAATGATATATCATCCATGCCCAATGCAATTTGCCACCATTCTCCAACCCTCGAATGGTCAGCTGCAAGTCGCATACGAGAATCGACGGTTATGACGGTGCAAGTAGTGGAAGCTCACATTACTGTCCAAAGTCAAGACGAGATCCGTGTGATGATAGACTATTTCACCGATATTACCCTGGCCAATTCCGACTATGGTCTCTGCCAAGACTCAACTTTATAAAACGAAAGCCGAACCGAAATACATGTCGAATCACAGATTACAATTACAATCCCGAAGCACCAATGCATCCTAATTCGGAAATCCAAGTTACACTGCCACCGAGCCACAATGGCAATCGACAATCAATATGATGGAGAAGTCATTGACGGAGCAACGAATTTTCAAAGAGGGAGATAGCCATGTCTACACGATCAACCCCCACCGACAAGTCAAAGCCCATCAAGAAGTCGACCGAGAAGTCTACCAAGAAGTCGACTAAGATTCCACTGAAGCCGCCTATCAAGAGGGCAACCATGAAGTCGACCGGATGGTCACCAAAGCGGACTTCGAACCACGATTACCGACTTAATGCCACTTACCGATGACTACCGACTGAGAGATATTCTACGCAGCACTGCACGAAGGCTCGGAATAGTGCAAGTTCACTTGATCGTAGTAAGTATAACCATCTTTAGCGAAGCTCACTTGTTAGGCATCAACCAATGAGACGTGACTACACACAATGCAATTGACGTATATGATTGATGATTACCGATGGCAACGAACGATGCCGGCAGCGGAAGCTCGCATGGATGCCAAGTCATGAGCGGAAGCTCTACCACCCTGATGATGCCGACCAAGAACCACGCCAATATATGAACTATGCGGAGATATGAACCACACCGAGATATGAACCACGCCGAGATCTGAACCACGAGTGAGATACTGGATGGCACGTTGGATGGCGGATGAGTTTGGGAGTGCAGATAAGGAGGAATTGAGATCCGGGACTCGGGAGCGGAGGAGATGGGTCAATAGAGTTTCGGAACTCAGGACCAGAGGAAAAGTGATCAATTGAGCATTCCTTTCTTCTGTTTCTTCTCTTCTCTTGTCTTCTCCATACTTCATTACTTCATTGGATCTCGGCCCGGTACAAATGGCGTCGGCACGGGTTTTTACCACCTCCGGATCACAGCCAAGTGGAGGTGGAGTTTCCCCGTGTGCCGGATCTGCCGAAAGGTTGCCCTGAGTGGTACCAATCAGTAGCGGGACTTATGATCTCGTACAAGTACGTACACGGTATGATTGTTTAATTTTTGCTTCTCTTTCCTTTCCTTTCCTTTCCTTTCTCTTATACGGTGTATTCAGCCCAGGAGGTCTGCGCCTAAAGAGGGGGATAATGTAACGGCGGCACGTGACCCGGGCCGGGTAATGGCCATTCTATACAGTCGGCTCACCACGAGCCTTAGATCTCTAGCGATAATCTTAGTATACTTCTACACCTACTATCACTCGCATCCATGTTTGCAACCGTATTCCTATAATTACCACATGTATGCCTATGAGGCCGAACGCTGGCGTATGTGCCCTCACACTAAAATACATTTTGCTGATGTTGTGTACATGTTATGGTGAGTTTGGAATGTATTTTAGTATGAGTGAGTTGAGGTGACAATGGTCACAAATGTTGTATATAAGCTGGGCTTTTAGCGGAGAATAGGTTTCATTCTTCACTCGTTCTCTAGTCTACAAAACAATCAATCCACATCGGCACCGCCTCTGTTCACTTTACATGATTCCAAATACGAGTTTCTTGTCTTGTTTGTGTATCCACAATTCGGTTCTTAGTTTGAATCCCGCTCCGAAGTTTTTATAACCCCTAGGAATTCGGCCTAGTCCCCACCTTGACAGATGAATGATTCCTACATCGATTCTACTGGTTATGTTCTGTCCCATGTTTATGTGCCGCTACCCTCACAGGAATGGCTGCTACTATTGTCATCTCCCTTGCACCAACTCCTGCCTTCTTTTCAAATCAGTTGGAAACTTCGAACAACGCCTTACAGTACACAGTTTTTGGAGACATTGCTGTATAGCTTGTCTCTGGAGCTTCCGCACGCCGACGACCTACTTCGACAAAAATCGAATGCCTGCTAACAATTCTAACTGCCACTCCAGAATCAACTTGTTCGATATCACAGGACTATCCTGCCACCTCTCTGAACCCGAACCTCTACACAGCTTCGCCAGTATCGACGCTGTCCTACAAGAACCTGAGGAACCTCTCGAAGATTCCTTCTGGGACGATCCACAGTCCGTTTCCATGTGGAATAGCTACAGGACCGAAGCCGCAGCCAACAGAGGAGGACTTAAAATCAACGACCTGGTCTTCAAGGATTTTGGGACTGGTTATCACGGACTTCATGTTGACTGCGAACACAGGATCTCTTGCCACTGCACACACAACTACGGGGGCATCCAGACAACCCAAGGAAGAGCACTCAACACTCAACCAACCATCGACTCCCAAGAAACAATCAAACCTAGGAAAGTACTCAAGAGTCCCAGCATCCCCGAAATCTTCATCAGACCCCCTTCAATCGAGGACCCCAAGTACAATTGGTAGTTAATGACCAATCCCTTTTCAAGAGCTGAAGTCGACACAGTCATTACAGAAATCCAAGAAAACATCGACAACATCAGCAGGTGCTTGTGGTCCACCAAGCCCCAATCCATGGTCATAGCCGAACACTGACAATATCAGAAGGATGTCGGGAATTTCAACACAAGGAGCCTGAGATGTAACACTGTTCGAACAGCTACAGACCAAACTACGTAACGTCCCATTCGCAAATACAGAGGCCATGAACGAACAACAATTGAGGGACCATATTGGAGCCATCAACACAGGGTTAAGAGCTGTAGCCCAACTCCCAACAACCAGCAGATTGAGCGAATTACAGCAGGAATGCCAATCTGTGAGAAATGCGGAAGCACAGATATCGGAGCTATTGGAAGAAGGGAAAATGGTAGTCATGGATAAGAACAACCTGACACAAGAGCTAGTCCTTAATAAGGCACAAGGGGCTAGATTGGAAGCAAAGGCGACGGTATGCAGTCATGGAGATCTGGTGGAAGAGGTTAGGAATCTGGAAGGAAAAATAGTGGCGCAAGCATCAGGCCAGATGGAAACAGATACAGCCCAAGAATTAGAAAATGCTCAGGCACAGCTAGAAAATTTCAGCAATCTAGCAGAAGAATATCGAGGGCAAGTAACCCAAATACTGAAGCTCACGGAGGGAAGCCAAACGGCAGCCCCAGAAGAAAGAGAGCATGACAAGAGGGGGAATCAAATAGCCCGCTTCTCGGCAGAAGACACAAAGGTACTTAGGGGATGGAAGATGCAGTTGGCCTTGAACATTGCAGGGAAACCGAAGGCATTCAATACGGAGCAGCAAAAGCTGAGATATGCAATCGGTCATCTAGAGCAGATTTCCCTGGCACAGTGCGTGACATACTGCCACGAAGCCTCCAGAGAAGTAAAGTTGAACTACCTGAAGGTCATTATGGAAATGGTGGATTTAACTTTTGGAGATCAGGATAAGGCAGCAACAGCCAAATGGGAATTCCTGAAATTGAAACTAAGGGACCGCGAATTTTCTAATACTTCGCGGAGTTTCAGGAATATGTTGCTTACGTCAAGTGGAACATCGAAGCACAAATGGACCCTCTACGAAATGACCTGTCCAACGAACTCAATGAGTTCCTGACACATGCCGACATTCCAGAAAACATCGTGGATTTCGTAAGGATGTGTTCAAAGCGAGATGCACAGATACGAGCAAGGAAACCGGAAACGAAGTCCAGCCAGTGGGAAGGAGGGTACAAGAAACTCAACAACTTGAACAACTAGAGTTAGCAATGGTTCCGGACCGTCACTCCAGGTCCGGGTCCGGGTCAGAACCGAACAGTTACCAAATTGCCGGTCCGGGTTGTCACTACACCTGAACAGTCAATTCGGGCACGGTTCTATGCAAATCTTCCAACCTGTCTGAATTGGGTGGGTTGTCAGCGTGTCGCCCAGCTGGTCAATCTGTAGATTTATATAATGTCCTTGTTTTTGCAGTTGGATAATTGTAAATTATTAAAACTAGGTATTCAACAGCCAATAATCTCTTTTTGGATGTTTTGCAATCTGCGACATTGATGATTTTGGAATACGTGTTTTTCCTTCTATACGTTGCATATTTGGCCATAGAGGCAGTCAATAGTTCTGTTATAAGCACATTCATGCGCACAAAGCCTTGATTACCCAATATGCAAGACCAAATATTGTTGACACTCTGTTGACGCTCAGTTTCATAATGGGGTAACGTATGTGTCATGCGCTGTTTCAAATGAAAAGGCTGCCACGCCATCCTCTATGAATCATTACCACATTGCGAGATTTAGATTACCCACGATCCAACACCAATAATCGTTGACACTCCATTGACGCTCATTTTCAGGATGGGACAGGGAGAGTGTCGGTAATATTTTGAACTTGAAAGGCAGCCAATTCTTCATTTATGAATGGCTGCAACCAATCACCACTTAGGTTACACATAATGCACAGCCAAACATCGTTGATGCTCCGTTGACGCTCATGTTCAGAATGGGGCAGTGACCGTGTCATGATCTGTTTTGCTAAGGAAGGCTGCCATTACATCGGGTATGGATAGCAGTGACCAGGTCAGTTTTCAATTACCGTACTTAGGAGACTAAAAATCGTTGATGCTCCATTGACGCTCATTTTCAGGATGGGGCAGGGAGCCTGCTACTAATATTTTTAACTTGGAAGGCAGCCAATACCTCATTTATGAATGGCTGCAACCAATCGTCACTTAGGTTACCCAAGATGCACAGCCAAAAATCATTGAAGCACATTTTCAGAATGGGGCAGTGAATGTGTCGTTTACTCTTTTGCCAAAAAAGGCTGCAAGCATGATTGTTATGGCTAGCACCAACCATGTCACCATTCAATTACCTTACTTACAAGACTGAACATCATTGACACTCTGTTGCTGCTCATTTTAATGTGCGGTCTAATTAAGATCTGATGCCATTGATAATTGCAATCTTAATTATTTGAACTTTGTGGATGCCTTTCAGCGTGATCAGAAATTGGCTCTATGGCAAAGCCGAGCCCAGTAATATTCCAGCAGTAGTTGCTCTCATCCAGTTAAAATCTATATGTTAAGCCAAATATTGCATATTGCCCACTATAGCTTTGTTTATTAACCAATATTCTCACGCGACTGGTCAATATTCTTCCATAATAATTCTCTAAACAAAATTCTCGGTCAAACTGCATAATAAACTTGGTGATAATACATTGACGCATTCTGTCCTACGTTTTCTTGATGCCCTTATTCCTCCTCGTTTCCATTATATTGACCCTCAGCAACGCCTTTTCAACCTTCTTCTTTGGTTGTAGTATAGGCCAAATCAATCCAGGAACATTCGGTGCAGCACTCACATTCCGCAGCTCTGGGGTTTCTGATTCCTCACTGCCATTGTCCAATTCCATATCTGATTCATTGTCTGCCTCCCAGTTGTCTTCGCTGTCGTTTGGATTCTCCAAGTCCCCATTCCAGTTAACCCAATTTTCGGTGTCTGAAATGCTTTCAGGTGAGCTATCCTCAGCACTTTCATCAGGATGGCGGTCAATTCGTTTGATTCAACGGACATTCAATTCTGGAGTTCGTCCTCCAGGGAGGTCCTTTGCAGACAAAGCTGGTGGCACAGGTGATTTTTCCGACAATTTCAATGCAGCCGCACCATCATGATGAAAGAGTAACCAGGATGCTTTGACGATCTCTTCAGTATCTGAAATGTATACTACGGCTGTCATCTGTTTATTTTGAGCATGAGATTCCTTTTGTGTGGCTCGTAGGGTTTGGCTACCCTGCCACATCTCCAACAAGTCGTGGACCTTGGCCATTCGGTACAACTTCTTTTCCTCCACCTCTCTCTTCATCTCCATATCACTATCAGTACTGCTTCGATCCAATACTGGATCGTCGCCAGCCAGTAATCCGCTATTGGCTCGAGCAAACGGCCTTACTACAACCTGTTTGCGAAGGGTCTCGCCTGTGGTTTTCAACTGCCTCCATCCGATCACATCTCGCCCAAGGGAAAAACTGGCCTCGACTCTGACAACGTGAGGTATGATAGAGAATATGTCATGCGCCACATTGGAGAGATTGGCGTACTTTGAGTGCGTCTCTTTATGCTGCCGCCACCAGTCGGTGATATCCGGTAACCAAAATGTACTACTAATCTCCATTGGGTCGGTGTGGTAATCATTAAGATTCGGATTAATTTGCCCCCAGTTCTGTGGTAATTCAAGAGGTGAATTCAAATAGAGCCTTGCGGCAGTCAATAAGAGGGCTGCACGATCGCTTCGTCCGGGTGTCGTTTCGGCCACATTGTTAGGTATCAAGTATTCATCATCATCGCTGGACAGATCATATGCATCATAAGAAAATTGACCAGATCTAGAAGCCATTGCAGAGGAGCTGAAATTGATGTTCGGTGTGTTTTCGGACTTAGTGACCGGCAAACGTCTATGTTTCGTGCAGTATTCGTTCTCCACATACTTCAGAAAGGCCGCATGGTATTGGGTAGTTTAAGAAGTCTCGTCTTCAGGATTGATATCCATTCCCTTGTCCCACTTCCTAAACGATCGCAACTTCCGGAAAGGATCAAGGATGTGTGTCGAAATCAGGAGCATACCGGTCGTTGGAGTCACTTCTGTATAGTATTTGGACAGCTTTTGCCGCGCACACTTCACAGCAAAGAATAAATATTCCTTCCATTGTGTCTTTTTCTTGGCCAAAGCTCGCATCACACCATCCATGTGATCAAACATGTCACTTTAGACAGTGATAACGTGATGCAGAGTAACGGTATGCCTTTTCGACTTCCAAAGCGTGCAGTACCGGAATGGCCGTAAACCCTCCATAACATACTTGACGATAGTCCAGTCATCCTGAGTCATGAAGTGCGGCCGGTAGTCGCTATATTGTGGGTTTTTAAGCCACTGCCGGGTGAATTCATGCAATCGGTAGACGCGCTCGCGCAACTCCAGTATTGGGTTCCAACGTGTCTTCACATCCATAATGGGTTGTACTGCAATCCAGACTTTGGCTTTTCAACAGTCAATGAACTCGTTTCAACAACCAGGTGTCAGCGTAATCAATACAGCAAGCATTCTCTGCTATATCAAGGTCAGCTTCAGCACTTTCAAAATATGTTGAAATACATACTTTCTCAATTATCTTTGCTAAACCTGGTCTCATGGCTGACACCTTGTTGATTCTAGCATTGCCCTCTTTTCGAAGTCTTTGACTCTTCCCAATGACTGTGCTTTCATTCTCTCCAAATTGCTAATCGCACTCATGGGCTTCCCAAGACTTAGCGCGGCCTTTTACACCCAGACTGCTCATGAATGCACCCAAAGCAAGCTGAATGACGTGCACCATGCATGGTATGTGGTTTCTCAATGGGGCCCACTCAGTTCCAGAGGCCTCAAGAGTAGTTTGTAGTTCGTGAGTCATCGAGTAATTTGAGGAAGCGTTATCGGTTGTAATTCCAAGTAAACGGGCGTCAGTCAGTTCAAAACGATCTAGAACTTCCTTCAAATGTCCAGCTAGCCATGCTCCCGTATGCTGACCCTTGACCTGTAATCCTTAATGAGCTTTCGAAATAGGGAAAGAATGGGCTATCAACCTCATCAAATGGCAGTTGTACTTCTCGCAAAGCCCAATTTCAATCCATATAATAAGCAATGACTCATGTTATTGCTAATTTGTCCATCGATGTCCATCCGTCCAAAGCTAAACTAACTTTGTTTCTTGATGGCAATTGCTTCTTAATTGCATCCACTGTCAGTGTGTATTCCCTCAGGTATATATAACTTAGGGTGCTGGCGGATGGTAACACCAACTCAGTTCGTAATGAATTGTATGACCATCGTAGCTCGAGGTTTCATATCACGTTCCATGGAATATTAGCCGAAACAAAACCTAACATGAGGTACAGATTCTAGGTGTCTTGGTGAAATTCGGCCGTTTGAAAGTCCTTTGATGCCAGTTTAGAGCGTTTTGTCTTTCAATTCAATAAGTATACTTAAAACTTGAATGGTAAATTTGATTTTCCTTTGCGAACTTACAATCGGAATACCTCGACTTCCTTGCCGCTTCAGTATGGCCAAAGCTGTTTCAGCGACCGTTGAACTAGTCAATTCGGTTAGCTCTGACACTGTTAATACGTTTAACTTTGCGATATGCGCTTTTGCCAGCAAGTGTTTGCCCATTGAGCTGGTCCCATCTTCTGATGGATGCCGAAGAACTTGATGACAAACGATACAAATGATGCCAGGGCTGCCGGTCTCCTCAATTCCGCAATGTAAATAGAATCACCAGGAAGGCGCATGTCGAGAGTTATTCCAAGCAATAGGCTGCTTCGAGTCTACATTGATTGAAGCCCACCAAGCATCAAAGATGATTTGCAAAGTAATGTCGCATAAATCACGAATAAAGACATGTTCATTTGTTGAAGATATCATAACCTCTAGTAACGAGGTATTTAGAGATTTTGTATCTGACATCACGGTAGGAAATTGAACTCTGCATAATTCGATCTGGGTGACTGTCAGAAGATACGTTCTGGTCAGGTAGAACACTGGTTCTTAAATATCGACTTTAGAGCTACAAGCAAGTAAAAAGTCAGACCTGTGAGACATCGCATGCATATTTGTGAAGTTGAATACAGGGGCATACAAAGACGAGACGGTTGCGATATCATCAGTAGCATTTTTGCCCATAAAGGCAGCTGATAGTTCGGTTATGGGTCAACACCGCTGCATTGCTGTCTGATTATCCATGATGCAAGCCCAAAAATCGTTGACGCTCCATTGACGCTCATTTTTAGGAGGTAGTAGCAATATTGTCACCAGCATTTTTGCCTAGAAAGGCGGCCAACATTATGATTATGGGTATATGCCATTGCTCAACCCTTGAATTGTCCTTGATGCAAGACCAAAAATCGTTGACGCTCCGTTGACACTCATTTTTAGGAGGTGGTAGCGATATGGTTGTTGGCTCTTTTGCCCATAAAGGCGGCCAATACTACCATTATGGCTTAATGCTGTCGCGCAGCACAGTCATTATCCAAGATGCAAGACGACAAATCAGTGACGCTCCGTTGATGTTCATTTCTCCGATGGGGCAACAAGCATGTCGCTTGCCTTTTTACATTGAAAGCCGGCCAATAACTCCTCTTTGGATTGACGTGACTATGCAACCCTTTGATTGCTGAAAAGATCAAACTAACATCGTTGACGCTCCATTGACGCTCATCTTAGAGACATACCAACAGTCATTCGGTGGGCAATCATTTTGCGTGAATGTCACACCGTCATTATTGACAGCCAATGTTCAGTTTCAAGTTAGAATCGTTTGTATCCAACAGCATCGAGGCCTCTCAGTTTCTGAGCCACCACTATTCACGTCATCTGTTCGATGAATGATGTAGTTCCGTCACGTTTTAGCACTTTCAGCCAGTATGTTACAGCATACAGAGCCATCAACTAATTTTGGACATATACAGTCCGACTTTCTGACCATTCTTTTTCCAGCTCGTTTCCCTCGATTTCCATGACGTACCATAAGCAATTATCAAAAATTCAACCATGTGCAGCAGGTCTGAGCGGACAGTTATGCAGTTAGCTGTATGAACTAATACTCCATGACGGCTGCCATTGATCTGGGTTCAGACTGTGCACTGACCGCTCGTCCTATGACTCGTATGACATCACTGAACTAAATTTTGTTAGTAAATTTGGTCTCTATTTTAGGTTTTGCTTTCTGATGTAACCGTAACAGGCAAGTTGATATCAAGTTTGCTGGCCATCTGTCAACCAGATTTTGAGTCTAGCACATTTGCATGGCCCGTACGACTCTTGCACACGCTCTGATGAAATATCATGTCTCACAATGTGGTCACTGAAATCAGGAAACAGCTGACACGTAGCAAAGTAGGTACACAAATTGCTTTTCCACCAGATAGGTCTGCAAAACTAACTATTTGGCTATCTATACCTCCGGCAACGGAGGAGCTGTCACCATATCTTCGTCCATATCCGATTTCTATATGGTAATTAACTAGGGATGCTTCATGCAGGGGTAAAAGTTTACCGGTTCAACTGGCTTTGCATCCTGAATCAGCGTGGAAATGGTCGCCGCGTTGGGCAAAAGAACCAGTATGAATCAGTTTGACTGTGGTTTCTCCGAACCCAGCATCATGTGACTACTTCGTGGTGGAGAAGTCACTGCCAGCATTTCCAATTGTTCTTGGACAATATCAAGAGTCTGCATATACTCTCCAGCTGTTGTCGGGGATGCTGAGGCTGCAGTCATGTCTATTTGAGGCGTGACAACCGCCAGAACCTTCAATTTGGCAGTCCTGTACTTCATATCTCTCTCACGAAAGTAGTTGGCTGCATCCCCCCATCGCGGTTGGGTCAATTCGTCAAGGCTCATTTGCTTATGCCGAAAACTCTCCATGCGCTGCTGTACCGTTTTGGAGATTGTGTCCATCACCCAGCCAGGTTCATCATCATCACTGAGCTTGCTGAGCTCTGTATCTTCTTCATCATCTTCCTCGTCTTCCCCATCCTGCTCATCGTCGAAACTTCCAAGATTGCTCAAACTGTTTCGGATAGCATTAAACATCTCTTGAAACGTTGTTTCGGGCTTGTCGGTTGCAGTAGTCATATCTTTCAGCAGTTGCATCATCGCTGTCTCTGCGTCTTGAACTCGATTTCTTGCCACAGCAGACTCTCTCTCCACAAAATCCTCGATCCATTTTTCTTTCTCTTCATTGCTTAAGAAGTGCGTTTCCTGTCTTTTCTCCGCCGCAAACTTCTTTTCAGATCGTAAGCTGCGCAATGCTCCCAATGCTCGGACCCGTTCTGCCTCCAAGCCGCTCTTCCCTTCATTCGCTTGATGACATTGACGTGTGGCCTTCTTTGTTGATTTGCCGTATTTGCCCACCGGAAGTGGCGTAAAGTTCTTTTTCGGAGCATTGACCATTGTATCGTGTGTTGACCTTGTTGTTGGGCGAGATGTTGGATGTTGCAAGATATCAACCACATGGAGGCAAGCTGAGTCTTTTACGTCAAGGTTCATACGTTTGATCAACTCGAACAAAGCAAAATCTGGGTTTTGACTGTCAATTCAGCTGGAATAGTAACACTAATCGTACGTTATGACATGATAGTTAGCGTATGTTTCATGTAAGATCCTGGCTATGTGTTGAGACAAACATCACCAGACAACCTTTCTGTCGAAGAATGTCCTTTTTATATCTATCAAACACAAGATATCAGCTGTCGTTCACTTCAATGTATTCCTACAAACACACAAACCAACATCATCGGACCGACTTACTGCAAATCGCGGGACCGTTGGAATCACCTCCAACTAGGATGTATCTTGCATAGAACGTGCAAGTTGACAGTCATTCATTCCTTTGTGACCTGTAGCTTACTATATATTCCTCAGGACTTTCCACTTTTCGTTATCATCTTCCTCACCTTTTCCACAACAGCATGTCATGGCTCCACTAACACCTCAGCTGGTTGTGATTCAATCCGAATCGAGCCGAATGACGGGCGCTTCCTCCAATACACCTCTGGCTGAGACACAGCTTCAACGCAGATACCCGTTAGTCCACCGGGATGCTGCAATTGCAGCCACCGAAAATATGGGCCAGGGCACACATTTACAAAAAGTACGTAAAACCGGACACAGCGATGATAGGCAGCAGCATGCAATCAGATGTGAGTAGCTCCATATCGCTATAGAAGGCGGTCAACTAACAATATTATGTACAGCTGCTGTACTTAGAGAGCTGCGTGACCAATTTATCGCTGCCCGTAATGGCAAACCTCCATGGTCGACGAAGGCATTTGTCCGCACAGTCCGCGAAATCAAACATCATGATGTCGTCAGCTCTGGGATTTTCGCGGATGAATTTCGTGATAAAGGTCCCCGGGAGTAAACAAACAGGCTTTAAAGCCTCTCGAGGAGGCTACGGAGTCGTATATGGTTAAGGTAATATCCGCAGCTTCCTTTTAGAAGCAGCAACTAATTTCTTGTAGGTTTTCAACATGTCTGCTACTATGGCGAGGCAAGGAGGACGGGTACAGCTGGAACAGTCCGACATGCGCCATGCCTTGAATATGGTGAAAATGGCCAAAGGAGGGTTTTCGCGTGCCGCATTAGAGGAAACACAACAACTAATCAAGAAACCTCGAGCCGAAGTCCGAGAAGAGAAGACGCAAGGAGTTGAGTTTCCTGGGCATAAGAAGGTGAAGGCTACGATGGAAAGACACCCGGCAATGGTTTATAAAAATTTTACAGCCGGCTGCCTTTCATACCAGAATGGTACAGCAAATAATCTGCAGACACGCTGGAGGTGCAAAGGAACAGCTGAACCTCCACCAGAACCGGCAGCACCTCTGCCCGGAACGCCATTTCCGCCCGGAACACCATCTGCGCCACCAGAGGACACTCAGGGAAACGAAAGTTATGAAATTGAAGGTATGCCATCCAGGTGTGTGTATATGCATTCTCCACTTCCAAACACTCAATTTTTCAATCATAATGCATTTGCCAAGGATAGCAAGCGCGATAAAGATTTTATACCAGATCTGCTGAGTACACTATCTGCTGCGTGGAAATACCGCTGACATTGCTTTTGAAGATGACAACAGCCTTTTGGGCGAATCTGAGGGTGAGGACAAGAATTGATTGAAAGGAACGGGAGTTTTGAATATTATCATTATCTACAATTAGCAGACACTTTAAAGTATATTTTAAAGGATATATTTATATGCACAATTAAAGAACAATGTAGTGACAAATGAAAATATACATGAAAAGGATAGAACGACTGCCAAACACAGTAAATGATGTTCTATGCCAAAGTGAATGGTTGCATAATGCGGATACGCCTGTGCCAAAATGAGCGTCAACGGAGCGTCAAAGATTTTTCGTCCTGTAAGTCAGGTTATTAGAATGTGAATTTATCGTTATTATCTATAATCATTGTATTGGCCGCCTTTTTAGGCAAAATAGAATTCTACACTCTCCTTGCCCTATCTTGACAATGAGCGTCAACAAAGCGACAATGTTTTTGGTCTTGAATCTTGGGTAATCTTGGTGGTAAATGATCGCATACATCTATAAATAATGTTTTGGTAGCCTTGATATGCTGATAAGCAAGAGGTCGTCCCGCTGCAGCCTCCCAGACAATCACAACTAAATTCATTTTCAATGCTGCAACTCAGTGATTCTGAACGTTTCAGCCTATAAAACCAGTCAAAACTCCATATATAGACATTAGTGGCCATCTTGTGCTTTGATTAACCATTCTGCAAGGCCAAAAATCGTTGAAGCTCCGTTGACGCTCATTTTCAAGATTAGGCAGGGAGCGTGTTGCTTTCTCTTTAGCCTGTAAAGGCGGCCAATACATCGCTTATGCATAACAAAGGACAAGTCACTTTTCAATTACCTGACTTACAAGACTAAAAATCGTTGACGCTCCGTTGACGCTCATTTTCATGATCGGGCAGGGAGTGTGTTGCTTTCTTTTTAGCCTGTAAAGGTGGCCAATACATCGCTTATGCATAACAAAGGACAAGTCACTTTTCAATTACCTGACTTACAAGACTAAAAATCGTTAACGCTCCGTTGACGCTCATTTTCAGAATGGGGCAGGGAGCGTGTATCTCTTGTTTTCAGTTATAAAGGCGGCTGATTCATCTGAAAAGAACAACGGTGGGCAAAAGTTAATATTTTGCGATTAACAGTACGGTATCTAAATGCGACCATAAATAGAAATACCCGAAACACAGAACTGGAGATTGGAACCAATGGGTCTAGCCAAACCTGGCAAAACCCACGGGTTGATGGGTACGGGTCTGGGTTAGGCCCGCCAAGACGCTGCGGGTCAGGTTTTTGGACAGTTCTGGAACCGAACCGAACCGTTTTTCCAGTCCGAACCCGGACCGCTGGCGGGTTACCCGGACCCGTTGCCAACACTAGTTACATCTCGGTCTCTTCTGGATGATTCTCACGACATCTTTCTGGTGATTTAGGTGTGCAGCTAGGACGTGGGATCGGTGTTTATTTTCCCATAAACACGTCCTGATGTTGTTGATATTTTCTTCGATCTCTTTGATGGGTTTCTCGACTTCAGCTGTCAAAAAGGGATTGGACATTAACTACCAATCGGATTCGGGGTCCTTGATCATGGGGGTATGATGACTATCTTGGAGATGCCGGGTTTGTTGATGACTTTCCTAGGTTTGATTGTTTCCTGGGAGTCGATGTTCGATTGAGCTTTGAGTGCTCTTCCTTTGGTTGTATGAGTGCCCCTGCAGTTGTGTGCGCAGTGGCAGAGGATTTTGTCCTCGCAGTTGATGTGGAGTCCGTGGTAACCAGTCCAACAGCCCTTGAATATTGGGTTGTCGACATTGAGTCCTCCTCTGTCAGCTGCAGCTTCCGTGCAGTACCTATTCCACCCAGAAACGGCCATCATATACTGCAAGACTTTTCTGTCACCGAGAGAAATAATGGGGTTAGAGACGGAATTTTGGGTGACTGTGAGGTTAGGCTGTTGCAACCATCGTTAGGCCATGCCCGTTTCGTTCAGAGACAGAAGTCATCTTCCTTGTCAGATTCTAGCAGAGGGTTAAATAGACAACTGAAGGACTGTGAAATCCAGGTAGGATCATTTGGTAAAGTTACTTGCTCCTCAGGATATCGTATGGAGGAATATGAGAGCTTTCCGGACAAATCCCGTCAGGTATGACTTCGAAAAAAAAACCTTGTCAAATACTGCTAACAATCGAAGATTGATTGGGCATTGATTACCGATATTCCTTTCCATAGATTTGGATCTAACCTCATTCAGTTGCCTTCAGGAGACCGGGTGCCTGTTAATGTGGCAACTCTTAGTGACTTTTCAAAGTATGTTCTGCGAAGTATTGACCAAGAAAGCGAGGATCTGCCGATATTCCCCACAGAGGAACAGAGTAAATTCGTGTACGGTCTTGGCGCCTTCTCGGGATTGGAAGAGGGGGCAGAACTGGAGAAGATACTGGCCCCGGTACAATGGACTGGCGGATCTTGTTCAATTGAATCTGTGTTTACGCCACAGAAGACTCTTAGTAAGTAGACTTCTAGAATGTTATCCAAGGTTGCTAATTGTCCCACCTCCTAGGAGTACCTGGTGATTCTGGGACTTTGATTTTTGACGCAGACAATGACGCTGCAGTTGGGATGATCATAGGATGCATCAAACAAAAAACGACAACTGGGACTCGGTTACGAACCATATATACACCTATGCACGCCGTTTTCGACGATATCATGGAAGTTATGAAAGCGAAGGACATCAGACTTGCAACAACGCTGGACAAAAATTAGTAGGGCATATCTCTGGGGGCGGCGGAGTAGTATGACAATGAGCGGTTGGGTATTAACGGCTTGTGTGGCAATGTTATGAGATTGAGAAGGGAAGTGGGGAGACTAGTTACCGGGTTGGTTTAGCGTCCGCCTATGAATGTAATTTGATTTGATATGGAATAAAGGGTGTGATTTCTGCGTACTGCAATAGGTTTGGTGGAGGTTTCGACCATATTTCGACGCCGTAATTCATCATTCGGGTATACTCGACCACCCCCTGCTCTACTACCTAGATTACACTAGATATTCGCAGATATGGACCGCGCATTGGTACTACTTTAGGTTAGAGTCACGCAGAAGCAAAGGGTGACACAAAGAGATATCTAATCTATGTCCTAGACAAAACCGCGCTCCTTGCCGTGACAGGCTGAATATTTGGATATCTACTATTCGCAGGCTTTCCATGGTTAATTCGTAGACGTAAGTACTGTACCGACAGATGAGATTCAGACGAGGTACTAAAATGATCGGTTTCTCTTTCGGAGGGGCCAAAATGACGATTTTTGGAATTAAAGGTTGAATGACACTAGTTATAGATGAGTGATATTTAGAACCATGACCTTCTGGCCCGAGATTTTTATACGAGAATGAAGTGGCGAGCGAGAATGAGGACAAGTAGGCGAGACTGAATAAAGGATTGGAACTAAGCTCAAAATTTGTACTGTAATCCGGTTATATCCACATGAACATTAATGACAAGATAACTAGTACATTTATTAGCGGACGAATCACAGATAGCACTCTCTAAGCTTCAGACCAAAAGTTTTAATGACAGATAACGTCTGAGCCTCATCAATCGGTACAGTAGATAGCAGAAACCGAGTGATTCATTGTGATCGGGGATTAAAAACAAACTGCGCCAGTTTTGCAACTGCTACACATGCCGGTGCCCCCCAGAGAAGTGTGGGAGTGAACTTACTCTACCCACTATTTCAATACATCTCAATATTTACAAATAGCGCACAAATTGCAGATTTTCAAATTGTCGCGTTTATATTTACGAACCTTAAGCTTGGCGTTGTTCAAAAATTACTACTGGATCTGCTTATTCCCAACCTGCTAGCAAGGATGAATCATTATCTGAGGTTTGTTTTTCCTATCGTCCAGAATTTCAGAACTTCCGGTCAACAGGTCCAGAACCATGTTTCAGTTCAGCTGTCCTTCGTCATTGGCATCTGTTGTGAAGCTTGGAGACAGTCATTCGAGGTCAGTTCTTCAAAACGATGGTTCGTCATGTAGAAATTATCGCATCACATTTTCAAGCCTCGACCCCCCTACCCTTGCTCTGGTCCCTCCTGTTGGTTCACCATTGATCACCCGTGCAAACCTTAGTCACCGGTACGCAGCTTTCCGCAACGTGCAAGGTTACTCAGGCTAGTAGAACCAGTGCGATGAAGTACCCAATGATTCCTTTTAACAGGGGCACTAGGGGGTCTTTTTGCGCATGAGTGACTAGTCACACTACCCGTGACTCAACACAGACAAGGGTTGAGGAGGAACTAAAGTGGTAGTGTGAGTAAGACGTTAACGGTTCTAGGTAGCTCAAGATTTTATATGGAGTGAAGGAAGCCAAATACGCGATAGCTTCCAGAACCCGGCTACAATCGTGACTCCAGCCACCGCTCCAGGCCCTGGAGGTTACCCCTACCTGAATTGTAGGGTTAAAAAAAATCTATTAAAAGGCTGATAGCCTCACTATGATTCACCCTCATAGTCCCATGTGTAAAGTGTGAACCATCGAAGAACATACGCTTGTGATCACCGTAGAAAAATTCATGATTAGCAAATGAGTTCCCAAGGTCTATGAAATCATACGTGTTTCACTGTTGCAAGTGCCGCCACCGAGTGCGCATTCGTGTAGGAGGCGTGCGCCACCGCTAGCCGCCGTTTACGCGGCGCTTCGCCACTTTCGATATCCCTACACAACCAACACACCATTACATATCACCGCCACCCCACATGCGCAGCTTCCCGGAGGATTTTTCTAGATGCTTCCCACAGCCCCGTTTCGATCTCCGGATCTACGTTTTGACAGGTCGGACAAAGGTTCTTTCACATGCATGCGGCATGCTTTTGACTCACACAGCCCCACTGTTGCGCAAAAAATCTGTGTGTGCGCGATTCAAACCTAGCTAGACTAGTGGAAGCTATACGGGATAATCCGTGAACCCCCAAGCCTTTAGAATCTGAGCAAAAGAAATTGTCGGTGAAGAATAAACTCTGAAGGAAGGCTGTACGATCGATGTCATGATATGCCCAGTAAGAGAAGTTTAAGCATAACACTGCCCTAGTCTGGGCTGAAGATGAAAGAGAGTGCATAGGAGAAAAGGGGATAGCCAATACTATGCACATACCGTGATGATGACAGACACGCCCTAAAGAGATATAGGTGAACTAAATATGAAACCCGGCGGAGCATAATCGATCAGGGCAAAAACGACGACGACAATGAGGTGAAGTCTTATATCAGCTGAATACGGGCAATCATAAACCATAACTGACAGAAAAGGGGTATACACATATGCAAGAACAAAGATCTAAAGTAAAGAAGTGAAACCACAAAAAGCAAGGAACAAATGCCAGAACGCCAGGACCAATAAATTCAAGTACCAACAGGAAATCCCGCATCAAATCAATAAGGTGCATTAATATCACTGTCTTCTACTACACTCTGACTCTGCCTATCTGATATGGGGCTCAGATGAGGAGGCCAAGCTGCGCCACAGCTGCTGTTGCCGCCACTCCCACTATTACCCCGAAGATATTGTTCTAAAGGGTGTTGGTTTGTTGTTGTAGGGATACTCATCGAATACGCTTCGAAAGATGAACCTCGCTGGCCAGGATAGCAGTAACCCATGTTTATATCATCAAAAGTGATCGCGGGCAAAGAGCCTTGCAGCAGTTCACTGTCTAGTCCAGGGTTCGGTGGATCTGCCGGTGAAGAGTAAGAGTGTGGCCCTGGATAAGAGTAGTACGCTATCCCGTCTGCAGTGGGATCCTCGTATGGACTAATAGGAAGTCTGGGATCCTGTCTAGCCCACGCGTTCATGCTGCTGGTTACTGCAGTATCTATGCCTAGAAGTCCACTAAATTGACCCCCTGCAGCGGCTGAACCTAAAGCTGCAGGTAAAGATTCCATTATGTTGGTAGGCTGTTGAACCACCCGTCTCCACACTGCCTTTCCTTGCCTCCCCACGTCAGCCTTGGAGAACTCCCACATCAGAACTGCCGACCGCTGTTTGTCATCCAAGCCATGCACTGACGAAAATAGCTCCTGTACTACCGAAATACCCTTGATAGCAGTGCCCTCGTCCCTACGGTGATCCGACCATCCGTTTCCATCCGACTGAGCTATCGAAAGCCTGCTGAAGATGTTGTTCCAAAAATCCTCCTCAAACGGTATTGTGAGCCTCCGCATCCCATGATTATCATTTTCAGTCATATGTAGACATCCATGCAAAACCTCCCAGATCTTCTTTCCAGACTCATATATCCGGGTTACGCACTCCCACTCACAGCCCTCGTATTCGCTGCCTGGGACTGAGACCTCAGCCTGTGATGTACACAACAGGTGTTGTACCGGTACATTGGTAGTCATGGTGGAAATGCTTGCCCGAACGTGGAGCATAGTACAGTTGCTGCCTATCGTGACTGAACCGCTTGCAGCTTCTTCATCAACAATGTCGGCAACATGTGGGAAGCAGCTTCTCCAGGAAGCAAGCGAGAATAGGTTAACCGGGGGTGCATGTAGTGAATCTTCCCGAGACAGTCGAGTGTATGTGTGAAAACAACCATCCACCTCTCCGATAGGGTTAGACTTAGTGTCTGCCTTCATGACGAATTTCGTGAGTTCAATGTTGGATCGTGAAAAGCCAAATTGGCTCTGGGATGCCGATGGAGGCGGCGATGCAAATGATATGTTGTTATTGGTGTATCCCATTGAACTATGAGGTCGTCCGGGAAGAAAAGCTCGAGCTTGGAGTGGGGGAGTTGGTTCACTGTATGCGGAGGGGGATTCAACGTCCTCGCTCCAACCTTCCAGTGGCTGAGTGTCTATGGGTTCATCAGATGCCCGATTTTTGGTGGCTTTATACTGTCAGTACCTTGAAATGGCTCTAGTAGGGAAGTAAACCAACCCTCGGGGTTATTTTTAAGTAGATTCTTCAACACCTGGATATGACTCGACACCTGCTTTCTAGACCGTCTCTTACCAGTGCGTTTGAAGATGTATTCTGCAATCAACTCATTCCTCCCTCTTAGCTTTCCATCCATGTTGTATTTTGTCCTCCCAATCTTCGGGATATTGGCGTCAGCTATCCGCATATTGTCAGCAAAGTGCGCCTCGATACCCAAAGGAAGAAAGGAAATAAACCAACCCTCCATGAACGCCGTCTCAAGTTCATCATCCCACACGCTCTCACCCATAGCAGCATCCCTCCTCTGCCGCGCCCGGTACTGATGATACGGCATCAAATCTAAAACCGCGGCCAAAGCGCTTCTCTTTCCACTTCCGGATCCTCGTTTTTGAACCCCACTACTGCGGGGACCTAGTATCGCCCCTGCGGTTCGGGAGCTCTTGCTGCTATGATCTACCGCTTTCGAATCCGAGTTTGATTTCCTCACGCCGTAAGCGGATATATCGTCGTTACTAAAGTCCTGAGATAGAGGTGACATCCGTTTGGTGTCCTTTGGGGTCTCTCCGAGGGGTCTTCTGCGCGGAACTGTTGCCACTGGTGTATGATGATAGTGGCGACGGTTCTGACCTGATGCTGATACTAGGTGTTTTAAAGAGGGTAAGAAGGTGCCTATGGCCGGGCGGGGGGGGTGATCATTAAAGTGCTGAGCTCGGGGACGCGCAGACGCCGTAGCGATCAAGGCAGACGGCGTTTCAGATCCTGGGTCCGCTGGTGTACAAGTGACAAGCACCATCTTACTAGGATTACTGCAGACGATTATGTACGGAGTCGTCCGTTCATCCACTCGGAAAAATTAAAGGTGACTAAACTAAAAATAAGTCGAGCCAGGCGGACTTCCCAATAAAATGCGCCTCGGTGGGGAGAAGAAAATGATATTTCTTTGAATAGAGCTATAGCCACTAGCCTGAAGTAAGTATTAAAAGGTTAAGGGCGTGTTTGAGTGTGGTGTGTTGTTCGAATCAAATAGTTGCGCAGACGTCTAGACAAAGCTAAGTACCTTCTTGCGGGGCTGATGGATAACGTAGTTCCGATTAGATAATTTGTGTACTTTGTTACAATGAACAGTTGATAGCGTAGGGCGCGAGGCTGACTTTAGGCTAGTACGTTGCGCTGTACCGATGAAATCTAGGAGAGGCGGAGTTTACAGTCCGGAAGCTATACAGAACGAAACCAGGAAATACTCACTCGATTAACTCGAGGAAGTTGAAACGCAGTAAAGAGTGAAAAGCAAGAGACCCATGTACCCTTGGAAGCGGTGGAAAACGAGTGGGAAAATTGAGTCAAGAACACAATAGAAGGTTCGCTGTAAATGATATACCTCCCAAGCTTACTAGAAATTATTGAGATGCAGGGGAGCTTATTTACACTGCAGTCTCAGGAGTGAAGGGGAAAACAAACCAATGACAGGCCAAAACGCTACCACTCCTCGAAAACAATTGTTTTTGTGACCAAAAAAAAGCACTGTAAAATGGAATGGACGAGTTCTACTAGTCGAAATACTCACCGCTATTTCCAGCCTCTAGCCCGTGATCATGATCACGAGAGCTCGGTCCGTACAGTGATGACCTTTTTTTTGGTGACCCTGGTTGACGCAGTCAGTGATTGGCCTACAATGCACCGCGGATAACGGGTTGAGCGCCGAACACTCGCCAAAACGCAAGCGAACTGTGGCGTCGAACCCCAACACGGAACGCACTTCCTATCTGCGGCCATTAATTATCGGAATCTCCATCTCCATCCGACAACTTCAACGGCTTCGGGGCTAGTTTTCAGCCACTCGAATCCCCCTCACTGCCGCCTTTTCACGTTTGAACTGCAATACCTAGGTAGTCATGAACTGCGCAGGCGCCGTGCATGTCGGGTGATCTTTATCGCCCGTTGTGCAAGGTTCAATACGGCGATTGTACAGGTGCAATTGCAATTTCGCGATAGAAAAACTCGACTACCTTCGTGAACACTCTCAAGAGCTCGCACCCTGTTATTGGCATCCAAGGGTTCCAACAAATTGCCCGAGCTGTCCCTGCATCTGCAGGTTTCCCGCTGAGCTAAATCTGCGGCTGGTGCGGGTACTAGGGTTGTGCCACTAGTTCATGTCATGCGCATGAATTGAATCGCGCGCCTAAGCTAAACCGGCCAGTTCACGCCCCGGTTACTGGGACGCTGCGTCTGATAAAACGACTCCTCGTTTGGCGTTTTAACTGGCACTTCTGCCGATTTGTGGTTTGTGTATGGGCGATTGCTGGTATTATTGGATACATAAAACGCGTACTTGCTACGCCACACCGCACATCACCGCTTCATTGAAACGAACGGTGTACTATACAAGTACACGTGTGATGATACTCCTTCATGCGGACATCGTGGTTTGTACTTGCTTTTTCGCTTCACGTGGCTGTTCTTGCCACAGAGTAATCAATTCTTTATTCAAGACCATGTAGATGTTTCGACTGCGGTCATGACGGGGATCTCGGTTCTGATGCCTGTCGCTGGTACCGCGATACGACAAGTCAAGACCAGCGACCACAATGATCTCCACGTCATATGTTCTCCTTACTGTGGCTGAACTGAGACCTCGACTAATCCCGGCTCACATTCATGTGCTTTCATGGGCCGAGGTGAAATGCTGCCTCCGGCAGGATGCTTGGATTGAGTTTCATCGGGGCACAGCAAAGTAGATGTCAACATGCATCGCGAAACGCCACCTTGTTGCACAATCCCCCATTCCAATCCTCCTGCAGTATCTCCAGGCAGAAAGTTCAATGTCCGAGCCAGTGCACATCGTCCACCGGTTCCTGACAAAATTTGAAGGAACGCATCATGTAGTCATCCCATCTACTGGTAGAAATTCGTTTTGTTGGTTCCCCTTAAACAGCATCTGCCTATTCCTCGGGCCCCCACGTATCCCCGAGATGAGGAAGTATTCTATAGAACAAAGATCGATCCTCCAATCTGTCGCCGTACATAACCCAAAGTCCTGGAACCGGCTTACCCGACTGTAAATTTTAGGTTTTTAAGAAGCACAGGACTTTGCAGCTACTACTGCAGCTAGAACATAATTAACGTTATTACCTATTAATTCAGAATAATTCCTCCCACATCCCTAAATCTACTGTGTGGAGAAAAGCAAAGACAATTTCAAGGCACAATTCATGGCACCTGCATCTGAGGTGCCATATCATCTCCTCGCAGGACTCCGGTCCATGCACATCGATATCCGTGTACCACTTTAGTGTAAGCTTAGGATTTGCTCGGTTGGAGAATCTCTCGCTGGCTAATTATATACCTACATGATAAACACATACACTATAGGAACAAGTCTCACGCTTTCTCCAGACCCCTGGCTTGTTCGATTTCGACTGCAAGTTCTGCAAGGAGTGTAGCTAGAGCTAGATGTTTCGTTTACTTGCGGGGGAATTCTAGGAAACGCGAAGGAGCTGGCATATACTCGATTATGGTGCGGATCAGGCTAGCACCAAGTCCCAGTTGTGGCGACAAAATAGGCAAGTCGACTTCCGGCAGTAGAGTAGAACCAGAACGATGTAGAACTATCTATATCAAAACACTTCTCACGATGTAAGGGGCATTGCGTTTAGTCTCAAAAAACACACCGCATTAAGTTCATGACAGCATGCATGTATAGGGTACACTCAGCCATGCATGATCAGAGAGTCAATTGCAATTATAACTATGCTATTCCTTTGTGGCGTTTGATATTTGTTTTTCGTGGCTTTTTACAGTACATTCTAGAAGTTCCATGTTTGCACTTCTTAATGCAACGTGCAGCGATTACCCTAGTGAGAAACCCTAAGCTGCCCGCATATACCAACTTCTTGATTTTGTTTGGAAGATTTCCAGTCTTTGACGATTCCGATCTTAATTGTGAGTTTTGGCATTATGGGCCTCAGTGCGCACACCTACATATCCAGCTATTTCCCGAAGCTTAAATTGTCAGACCTCGTTGACACTGATCTTCAAACTTTACAACAACCGAGGACGTACGTTTCTTCGAGGTTTTGCATGTTTGAAATGATAGTAGTTTAAATCAGCACATAGGCAAGCCAGAGCGTCGTTGAAATGCACTCTATACCCTACATGCAGTTTCTTTATGCTTTCAGACACTAAACCGCATAGACCTGCAGAATCTGTCATATCAAGTGCAAAATCATAAAGAAAAGATGTAAACTTCTACTGACAGTGTCGTCTGCAGATCTGACAAAAGATTCTGATAAAACAGGTTCGCCGAAAGCTGGAACCTTCCGGATGATCGTTGCCCTCTTTGCAACTTAATTTTATAGAACCGCTTCTGGTAGTGTGTATCTCATTTAGCTAGAAAGTCGTCCAACTGCAATTGCAGTTGAGACAGTAGATAGCGCTTCAGTCGCTAGTAAAAGTTGCTATAAATACCATTGTTAATGTGTTCCAAGATAGTTCGAATCCGAGAATAAAAGAATGCCACGCAAATGCGGCGAGATGCTGAAGACTTGTGAGCTGGGCCCGTAACCGCAGAAGAAGTAAGGTGTAGAAATTCGGAAAGAGCTGCTTTGGTTTAGCAGGTTCATCTATTCGCGATTGTCTCATACAGAATGAGTGTTAATTATAGAAAGTCCTGGCGATAGCAAGCTAGTTCCGCTGTAGTTCTTTGGACAACGAATGTCCGCAGGTTTCCCCTCACTGAACCATGAGATCGCATCTGGGGGAGAAACCCAATTAGCCATTCTCTACCCAAATACTCGGCAGAACATTAAGTCACAGAAGAGAAAATAATAGGACTTCATAACGCTTGAGTTTCATACCTATCTCTGCTGGCTTTCCTCCTCGGCTCCATTATCCATAATGAATTTCTATTACATAGCTTTAATTGTGGTCGGCAAACTCTGTAAACGAGCAACAGTCATTTTCGGTAGTATATCTGGCAATAGAAAAAGCATGGCGTGGAATTTGTTTATACCCTATAGTTGTGATTGATCTTCTTGAATCTTGATACCTTAATATGATATGGTGTGTACTCGACTCGTAGCGTCCACTTGTAGCAACTTGTGTTATGTAGGTTCCAGTGGGGGATTCAGTTATTTCAATCATTAATTTATCAAGCATTTTGAATTGTATGCTTTAGTAAGGATATTTGGTCTTGCTTGTTTTAGCATTTTACCTTAATTTTATAGTTCGAGTTCTTCTCGGAGCCAGCACTATTTATGAATAAGTTATCAATACAAGCGAAAAGGGTTTTCTTCCACTAAATCAACTTCTTGTCCCGAAATCTCCCTATGCCATACTGTAAAGCTTAATATGCTAGATAGCTGATTTCTGTGTACAGTCGCAGTGAAAAAGTGATGAAACGCATGCGCACGAACAGTCTTAGGAAGCTAGCTACACCCGCAAAAGCTTGGGAATTACAGGGTAATGATTAAGAGATCGACCTTGGATCTTTAAATCTACTACAACTAGAGTGATATATTGCATTTGTATATTTTGTGGTGGTTGTGATTTTCGCGCGTCTCATCACTTTTTACCGCAACTATACATGTTGGCATCTCAATAGATTGATTTCCGATATCATGAGTCCCAACCTCGGTATATCAAGATATGATTTGTAGTCAGTTTAGAGGGTTTATTCTCAACCTATTCATTAGATTTCCTGCGGATGATCACGTATGCAACTCCAAAGCCCGCCAGTGAGCTCGCGCTCGATTTGAGAAAATGGTGATCAATATCCATATCTTGAGTCCAATCAGTTGGAGTGTAACAATTGCAGGACTCAGGTGACCAGGATTGAAATTGTCGTTTCGGCTACATCCTTGAAACTTCACCTGGCCAGCATTTTATCATTCTACTCTATCTAGAGTTTCGCGGACTTAGTACCACGATTCACTGTTGGTCATGCTATCACTCCACGATTGAGATTTTGATAAACTATGCTGCAGCATGTACTGGGTTTGAACGTTTCAATGCATAAAATGCCCGAGTGAGATTACGTGATGCTAGCCCGTGTCGCATGATTATCGTAGCCCCAACCCTTAGCATAATCACGTTTCAGGCGCGTTTTCCTCTACTTAAAGTACTACTCTCCACACCCTCACCATGGCCACCGTAGACCCCTCTGCTTCCATGACCTGCGCTACCATGACCTCCTCATCCTCCAAACCGCACAAACTTTACAACCTTATCCTCCCTATATCCCTCAACCGAAAACAGGTGCTTCTTGGCTACAAACGACGCGGTTTCGGTGTTGGCAAGTTCAATGGTTTTGGGGGGAAAGTGGAGCCACATGAGACGATTGTTGCATCTGCGAAGCGCGAGCTGGAGGAGGAGAGTGGAATTGTGTGTACAGAGGACCAACTCCATCACCATGCCGTGCTGTTGCTGGAAACAGTAGCTCCTGGAGCCGAGAAAGAGAAGATCCTTGAAATTCACGTTTTCGTTTGCACGGAATGGGAAGGGCAGATTGTGGAGTAGGTGCTTTCAACAATCGAGGGGATAATTTAACATAGCTGACAAGAGGATACAGGACTGACGAGATGCTCCCTCAATGGTTCGCACCAGAAAACCTTCCTCTCGACGACATGTGGGAAGAAACGCGCATCTGGATGTTGACCGTCCTTGGACTCTACCTTCCACAGCCTGGGGAGCCGTCTTCTTCCCCCCACGGCGAGGTTCTACCTACTGAAATCACATCTCCAGTTGATGGGAACGGTGATGAGGGGGATAAAAAATGGTTCATTCACTACGTTGACTTTCGCGGTGGAGTCAATGCACAGACAGGCGAGTGGGATGCTTGGCACGGTATGGGGACGAGCGTTTGGGAGTGGTTCGATAAGCCTGTGGATTCGTGGAGTAAAGATGAGATGGGGGCATGGGTTGATAAGGTACGCAGAGGAGATGGAGGGTTGCTGAACTAAGGAAGACGGGACGAAGACCTAGGATACGTAAAACCTGCCGGTAGTTCTAAGTGTGCATTTGCTATGTATGTGTTGACAGCAGACTGTCTAGCCGCTCCGGATAATACGAACAGATCGGGACTGGTTTGTGGGTGAACACCCCACCCCCCACCGTAACCAAGCCGGAGTATCCAAAAGAGCACAGTGAAACAAAACGGGAAAAGGGAATCCAGTGCTTCCAAGTGGTCTTTTGTCAGACGAGGTTGGAGACTCAGCTGGCGTCACTGCCTTGTGAAGGGACGGGCGAATCAGGTATCGACTATTCGCGAGAACGAGCTTACGGCTACAGTGCACTTGCCTTGATAATTTTTCGTATCCTAAAGTTGACTCAGCCTCAGCAAAAAATGTACGAGGCTATACTATTTATTGTGGATGTCGTCGTTGGGCTCTCCCGCCAAAATGAACGCTGGGAACTAATGCTTATGCTTTAAGTACTTCTTGTAAACATGAAACGGCAACTTTGCCTAGCTATCGATGATTCGAGATCGACATTCTGAGCTGGCGGAGTGGGGGGATTTTCTTCGGGAATCAGGTAGCAGCAGTTGATTGCGAACGGCTTCAGATGACCAGAAACCGTAGCACACGCTTCACTCAGCAGAACTCATACTCGTCCCAAAAGCAGCTCCCATATCCTCACCAAGGAAAATATTACACGACAAGACAGGAAGCCCATGGCAGTGCTATCACTGAACCGCAGCATTGCCACAATCAACCCTGTCCCGCACACATCACGAATTTTGTTTGCGACTACTACCCTTCAAGTGCATCTTTCTTGCGGGTTGAGTGAGTACCCTAAGGCTTGAAGGGTTGGGGAAGTATACAATATTCAACTTAGAGATCCTTAGTCATCACTCGTCACTTTTACCTAGAAAGTGCACTGCCAGTCTTGCGGCACTCGGATCTAGAACGCCGGTGGGTAGCGACCCAAACTCTGATTTATGGCTGCGTTTTCGTTGTTTGGTCAACGGCGATGGTCTTGGTTTTTTTTTTTTGGTTTTATTCATACTGTATGCACTCTAATTAGAGTATGACAGAGCCCCATATCCCCTCCGCCTCCGGGCAAGCCGGTTAAATGGCGGAGTTCCCCACCCACTACCCTTTGTCCCCTTTCACACTGGGGGGTTGGCACTGGGATTCGAACCCATAGCATTGTGACCGTATACCCCGCCTATACTTTCAGGAGCGATACCACTGCACCACGGGGCCAGCCTCTTGACGATGGTCTTGGTTGAACTGGGGTTCAGTTCTCTAATGCATCGCCGGGCATCTGTATCACCGCCGGTCGAAAACACTTTCGCATAAGGAGCGAAAGCATACGAGTATCCTCAATATGTACCTAGCAGATCTAGAGCGGCTTTTTCACGTCGCAGAACGAATCACGAATCTGGTTGTGATACGTCATATATTCGTCAAAAACCTGCTTCTATGAAAAACAAGACTGTCGTTTATCAAAATAATATCAAAGCTAACGTACATGCTTTTCTCGTTCCCAAAGTTTTGCCCTGCTGCCAGCTTTAGGTACATGCTTAGCCCAAAAATGGTACAGGATTTTGGGCAGACATGGCACGCATTGCATATTGTACCTGGTACGACGTTGGCAATTACGAATCGTGTGATTTCTCAATTTTTCGAAAGTGCATCCATTTCAACTAGTGAATACATTACATTCGATATTGCCGTATTTCTTTTTTCGGTATTGGTGACACGGTATATCTTTGCGACAAAGTTAATGATGCCTTTCCTCCATTCGTTCACTTCTGCATGCAATTTAATTTGGTACTCGCACCATCCCATGCACCGGTGAGCCCGGGACTTTATTGTTTCTTGGTCTTAGTTTTGTTGTTGTACTGTATACTTCCTGTGTTAACTGTCAGGGTTTGGAATCTTCGGGATATTGGAAACGAGGCTATTCGATGTCACCTGCCCCATATTTCGCTTCTTGACACCCGGGCGTCAACCCATTACAGCGGTACTTGATTCATCAGCCCCAACCGCAATATTAATGCAGATGTGACCTACTGTTGCTTACATATGTACCGGGACGAATGCCCATTGGGCCATGGTTAAAGATTATCCATAGCTGTGGTGGTTGGATCCCGATCGTGGCTGTTCATGGATGTAGGCGCTCTCGTTTAATTTGGGCCACCCGGCGCACCGTGCACCTCCGCCTATCGATAAGTAACTCTAAACGCACTACTACTGCAGCCTACTCCATATTCCGCTCAGATGGTGCATGACGCCTCCTAGGGGTTGTCTTGCGCAGGTTGGGAAACGGTGATGAGTACAGCCTACAAGAAAAACATGAAAGACCTCGGGTTTAATCGAACTCTTGGATCTCGTTTTGACCGAGGTAGAAGGTAAGGCATAAATCACATGTGCAAGGCTTTCACGCCGTCAACCCACTTGATTATGCACGAAATTCAAAGTTGACGATCTGCAGCAACAAACAACCTTTACAATTGTGCACTTTCGCCGTGCCCTAGCTGCTTCTAATTGGAGGATCATATCAGAGGATACAAAAATATCCCTCGTACATTAAGTACTGTGCCCATCACCCAGAGATTAAATTTGAGTCTAGATTTGCAACCATATATATTTAGTGATCAATGGGGTAACCATCATCTCATGTGCCCCTCTGATCTCGCTCACCCCCCCGCTTAACTAGGCGAGCTGTGAAGAATCGAGATAAAAGTGTGGGGAGGGGGGGCAATTGTAAGGCGCCCAACCGTTTGTGCAGGACGACGGCTCAACCTGCCATCTTCAATCCGCAACCGAGAAAAAACTTGTCGACATCTTTCAGCATCTCCGGGCCAGCTATGTACCTGGGCTACAGTCAATTTTGATTTGGTTTGACTCTGGGGGTGATAACCAGCGATCGACAACAAGCACAGAAGAAGTCAGCTGGGGTGTGCCGTTGCAGATATGCCGTCTTTTATTTGGGCAAGCTAAATATATGTATCGCTATGGGAAGATATCTTGCTGGGCGAGCTGCACTGATCGACAAGCAAGCGAACAGCAACCCTGGCGCACGGAACCAATCAGCTGTCAACCGAAGGCCTCAAAAAGCTATGACAGGGTCCCCGAAGGCCAAAAAAAGAATATGTGTTAACCGACACAAGATCCCTTTGAGTGGGATCGCCTACCATACATCCTTGTGAGCACATCCCGCAGTGGACGCGGCGCTGCCGCCTGCGTACCACCATACTAGTCGCATGCACGCATATAGCGGAACTGTGCAAAAAAAAAACCTGACAATTGTGATCCATGACGTGGTCATCCAGCTGTCTCTGTGGTTGCGCTCCGATAAGCAGTGAAGAGGGGGTCATGTGGAAGATGGAGGGCTAATCGGATCATCACAGGTAAAAAGGCAGACAGTACTCTACAGGCTACAATGGGACAGAGCTATCGCTGACTCTAGGTGGGCAGGATGGACACACTCAATCAAGTTACCATTGCAATTGCAACATATCACCTGCGCCGCTCTCGTATAACGACAAGTTTCCACGGTATGAACTTTCTGAAATGGGATTGGGTGTCAGTTGTGATATCCGATACCCCTTACTCTACTTTTGTTGGGTTTGTTTGGGACCTGTGGGTACGGAATTGGGGGTGGGTTGTTGTTATGCAGCGTCCATAGGCGCATACACTCAGGTGCATGAGCTCTGCTAGCACCAGTGATCACAGGCGTTCGGCAATGCAATACAAACCGGCAGATATTATATTAGGCCCATTCTTCAATATGATAAAAGGGCGACGCTTTGGCCCACTGCTGAATTTGTCTCAGATATCCGTCCCATCGACAGACAGCACCAAACCAGGCCTCACCTCTCACCGTTACCGAATCTCTCGCTTTCCCGCAATTCAAATTCGTCCACCGTTGCCGAATACTTGCGATGCACGAAAACCACAACCACACCCGACAACGATCGTCGTCATCTAGCTATTATAGCTCTTCACCATCGGAAGATTCTAGTTACATCTCGGACATGGAGTATGAATACGACCCACCACTTTCCGGATCCGACGACTCGCCTCTGCATCCCATCCGGGTCAACAGGACGGTTGCAATCACAGTCGAAGTGTCGCCCAGGTCGTCAATCTCAATGGAAACAGACCCTTCGCGGATAAGGACGTACTGCTACTCTTCTTCTCCATCACCTCTAGACTGCGGAGAGCGCCGGCACATAGGAAATGGAAGGGCGGCAGCGGGGTGGGTACCAGTTTCTGCTGTCGGCTCGCCTTCCTCGAAGTCGCACTACGCCTACCAACTACCTCGAAACGATCCTACAGCCAGATCCATGGCCTTGATGGATGATGCATCCAAAGAAACAACTACCGTACTACTGCCCCCATACTCGGAATACTACAGGTCTCCGGGGATGTATGCACTACACACACCGAGGATATCGGGGGGTAACATCATTTCACCGCCTTCACCACTATTTCCAACTCCGTGTTATGAGGATTTTGAACTCTACCCTCCGCCTTCACCACCCCGTAGCGTTGCTGGTCAAGGACACAAACGAAGCCATAGCTCAAATTCGAGCGCAGCACCAGGTGCGCATTCCCTATGGTCAGAATATGAATGGCTACTGATTACAGGCAGATAGCGCAAAACGACGGTGAGAGGGAATAATAGAAAGCATAACAGGATACCAACGCATTAGGAGGGCATAATCAGGTTTCTTACAGTCAGCTTCTTTTGTGGGTGGACTAGCGGGCGTTTGATGTTCCTGAGTTAATTGAATTTCTACTTTTGGCAGTGAACATTAAGAAATGTTTGGTCTGACAGATAAAGTCTTGGTAGTGACTGACCGTACTGTCGATGAAACCTTACAGGATATCAAACACACCTGGTACTACTTTAATACACTCGCCGCAAGCGCGTTGCAGCCCCCAAATTCGAAACGAGCGTGTAGTTTCAGGAACGGCTGTGCCGCAAGATGTCTTATAGCCCGGCGTATAAGGCATCACTCTACCCCACGCTTACATTCGGCGAACGATGTCTCAAAACCTTACACCCGGCATTTGGAGTTTCCGGTTATGTATACTCGATGATATATAGCCCAGAATCTTGGGGCTTAGTATGCATGAGAAGATCCAGTGTCACTGAAGCACACTCAGCTAACAACATCTGTGCTGCAAAACACTCCGTCCATCTCATCGACCTCGATCATCCCGACTTTCCACCATTATCCATAGCCACAAACAAATCACTCCCCACAACACCCACACCCCGGCTCGTCTCTGCCACCCGCTGTCAGGCGCAGTGGCGGTTGCAACCACCACACAATAAGCAGTATAATCCGCGGACAAGGACCCTAGTATGTACCCTGTACCTCGCCGTGTTCCCTATATGAATCCCAGCAATTTCAATCCCGGACTCCAGCGCCACAACACACAAAAAAACTAGATAACGCAGTTGCACACGATAATATAAAGGCCGCAATATAGGCTGTGTAAACACCACGGCGGGTGGCTTGGTCGAACGCGAACAAGGATATCGCCGAACAGACTAAACGCTTACGCTAGCACTGTCGCTTGTTGATATCGGCTATCCTCGCCCTGCAACAGTCCCCGGCGAGGTAGGCAAGGATCTTGACAAGAATGCAGCAGCTGGCAGGGTAGAGGCGGTATGCCTTGAGCTGGCGGGAGGACATGGGTATGGCAATGGCGGTAAAGTTGGTGAGGGTGATGGTGGAAGAGATTTGTGAACGATATTGGTTATATACAAGTTTAAGAAGTGCCTCGGTTTTTAGGTAGTGACCCGCGGTACAGGGAAGCGCTCACGCCATGTTCTGGTGGTCGCTTCGCGGGAGTCAATTTTGACTGCTCGGCAGTTTGGGGTATATCTGCCACGGCTAATTGTTATTTTTCGAAGGACATCAAACACAATGATAAGAGGGTGCAATACTAGGGATTCCCACGTGATTACCTACTATAGTACTAACTTAGCGATGCTATACTTAGATATGACTGAGCGGACGGGAAGCCTCAACTTAAAAAACAAGCATCTAGAGTAATATAATGTTGGAATGATAGGCATTACCACCCCGTTTGTAGTTGCTGTTAGTCAAAGGGTCGATTGCTGATCTTGCCATCCAATTTGGACCGGACTGGAATTATGTTGGAAGTTTGGTCAGTGGGGGCAACACTGGGTTAGTAGCTGTTATGGGGATTAGGGAGGGGGTGTTGAAAATAGAATTACTTCAATATTAATAACGACATAAACTCCTTTATAGGCTACAACTTGGACAAACGGTTCTAAACGCACGGTATGTCCTCATAATCGGCCGCTCAAGACCGTTTCTAACTATTTGCTAATATTTCAATTTGGGGACCTTATCGTTTCAAGGTGGGTGTTGGATTGGGAGCATTCGAAGTTTTTGGCTCCAAAGTGGGAACTCCAGTTTTCAGTACATCTTTGGTGCTTCTACGACCATTTTCCATGTATTCCAACCCATATCAACTAGTATATGAAGCTCTCGCCCTCTACCTCTCTTTTATTATTATTTATAGCTACCCATAACTACATCTTCCTATAACTACAACCTTCCTTCCTATAAGCACGTGTTATTCCCAAACAACATTGACTCAAACAAGTATGAACTCATGGAAGCAAGGATAAGACTTTCCGTTAAGCAACCAGAATAGCAATACTTGGCACTTAAGTTAGACTACTCGACCGATAGATATCCCCGACTATCTACAAAAATTTCTCAATAATGATGTAACAGCTATTAATAACAGCACTAATTGGAAGTAAGTCGTACAGTCGTACAAAAGCAAACATCACATAAAGCCGCACCAGCAAAAAGTACTAATCCACTATATGCTACGCTACACGTACAAGCGCACACGCGCACTGTGCAGCTCATAAGTTTCCCGTGAACCCTTGCACGACGTGCAGTCTATACTCATAGACACCCACATGTGGATAGTGTTCCCAACGAGGCCTGCCTACATATAACTTCATGCAGGCCCAATAATAGTAAGCCGTCACCATAGTTGCAGATGCTGGCTGGCCATGCCAATTCCAGTGTAGCTAAAGCCTAAATTCTTGCAAGCGGTTAGTGGGCAAATGAAGGTTGCAGTCGCGGTAAAGAGGGAGAAGCAGAAGTATATTTTGCTATATAATGCAGAAGCTTTCCACGATCAGGTCATTCTTTTGCTTTCGTTCTTCATCACCTCCCTTCATTCCATTCCGGCTATGCCCACTGAGGTGGAGTGGGTATTTGGTAGTTCGAAGATACCCATAGACCGCCGCAATTGTCTAAGAGAAGCTGTTATTTGTCCTATTGAATGCTTGCAGCAGTCGTGGGAGAAAGTAGGGATCGTAGAGGTAGCAGAGGTCAGTATGCTCGAGGAGGTGTTGCAGGCATTGAAGCAGCCAGAGCTCTCTTGAATAAAAGTGGCACTGGGGGGTGGATGTTTCATTTCGAGTATTTCTTTGTTTTATATTCCCCACGCCAGTACACTCTAGCATTTACATAATTGCCCCAACACACTATTCCTTTGGCCAAAATGTTTAATTTTTTTTAATTGTCTCTGCAAAGCTAGTAATGATATCATAGTTCTATGTTTCTTTCCACTCAACATGTACGTGTCACCTAAAAATCGCTCGGCCGGACGGCGCCCGGGCTTACTCTAAAAGCCTGGCCGGCCCGGCCCGTTGGGAACCCTGCGTGTGGACCTATGGAAGTCTATACAGCTGGTAAATTCTATAGGCCCATAGATCTATACAGGTCTGTACTGCCGACAGGCTTCCGCTGGTACTATACACACTATTGATACTATTATTGAGAACACGCTTGAGAGCCCAAATGAGAGAGTGCTTGAGAACGCGCTTGAGAGTGCGCTTGTGAGCATTTCCATGGATAGATTTATCCCGCCAGAAGCGTTCTAACACGGAAAGCCTTAGCTAAACGAAAGCTTTGTATCATGAAAAACTTTGGGCTGGCGGAATTCCAAGGTTTGACATTGACGCAATGACCCACTTATCCAGCCATAGACCAGTCTAGTGCGAAGAAATTTTAGATCAGGATCGGACTAATCTAAGATTCTGCCAGACTAGGACGGGCTTGGTCTGGACCAGTCCATTTTGCTATCGAGAGTAGATTCGGGCTGAAGAACCGGATGGCAAATCCCATCAATTGATATAGTCACAGTGGCAATTCTCATCAACCAATTTGGAACGAAACAAGTGGGAGGCGAATTCTATCAATAAAATGAGTTAAAAGCCACTCATTGGCTATTCCAATGAGCTGTTTTGCATCGAAGCATCGAGAAAATGCGTCAACAGTACAAGCCTACTCAGTGTTCCTAGGCGGCCAGGCCTGCCTTAGCGGCGGATTTTAATGAGGGCCGGACCGGCCTACAGGCTTTTCCAGCCGGCCTACAGATCTTATCGGCCGGCGTGTAGGCTTGATGGAACAAAGGATGAAAAGGGCATTTTGTTTGAAAGACACCCTCTACTGGCTACACAAAGATAGCCTCCTGATAAGAGCACAGAGCATACGACTCTTCTAGTGTAAAATTATATTTCAGATCGGCGAAACAGATTGCAGATCGATAGGCTGGAAGCGGTGGAGTGGATAAAATCGTGTGGTGTACTTCAGATTGGGCTTTCACAGGTAATAGTTTCTAGAGCAGCAGCGGAGGCGTCCAGTGGAAATGAGGATGATGACAATGATCTGATGAAGAGAACATGGAGATGGATGATGCATGCGCATCCTCGCCACCTTCTCACCTCACACCTGTGTGCTGCACATAGATTGGTGAGAGATTAAGCAGGTAGAGGAGTGGACTCACAATCTCAAGTAGAAGAAGAAGAAGCGAGTGATGTCATGTGATCAATCCCAGATGAAGTCTAGGGATCACTCGAATCTTTTCGCCCCGACGGTCTCATCTTATCGGTCTCCATAATTCTTCTTATCACCATCTTCACCACCAGGACATAACCTAAGATCTAAGAGCTCAAATCTAAGTCTAGAACTCAATTAGGGCTTCACTACCGCTCAAATCATTGTCCGGAACTAAAAGCTTTTAAATTTGACCCTTGCTTTTTACTGATAGATCAGTAAGCAGATATATAAGTAGCGAGTGAAGAGGAAAAGGAAGAGGGATGGCCATCCCTCCACCGAGAGGCTATCTCTGCCACACTGAAGAGACGCAATTCCACCTCATCTTTACTCTGGAATGATATGAAGTATTTCATATGATAGAGGTTTATCTCTATATAGCAAGACCAGTAGCCTTAGGGTACATTTTGGCGTAGTTTAAAACTCACGATAGGTAGCATAGAATTTATAATTCGTTGTCATGGGGTCTAGCAGGGCGACTACATGACATTGTCGTGAGATCAGCGTAGTAGCTAAACGACGTTGTCGTGAGGTTGTCATGAGATAGTGAAGGTTAAGCTGGTAGTTCAATCGTAGTTGTGGGCGTGAGATGCTCACTACATTATGATGTATATGCACACGATATCGTAGTAGTATTTGCACGATAGCTAAATCACAAAGGCATCTCTTTTACACGAGAAAGGCATTATATATCACATTTGTGGTATACACATATTCAACGTGTACCTACACTACAAATGTGTCAAAAAGTTCGCAAAAATACTTAGAATATAGCGGGATTCGAACTCGAAACTTTCATATACCTAACTCGCATCGTGGGTATAAATATAGGCAATTTTCAACATCGTCTCCCATACAACAGACTTAGAAAAATTTCAAGATTTCCCAGCATATAGCCTACACTCTATCACTACCATTTCTACACCTCATCGTGGAAATCAGACGGCAGTCGTTTAATTTATACGATACCAACCTCTAAAAAAGTTTAAATATAACTACACCTACTTTAAATGTATTTATAGTCCTATTGAGATTGTGGCTTTTACACCACAGGGTTTGATTTAAACTACAACACAGCCTCTAAACTACGCCTTCGTGGCTTTTAAACTACCATGCATACTATCACGAGTGATTTGCCATGCCGATAGTGGGTGACACCGGTAAAAATAACCTTATGGTTTTTCAGACGGTATTCTATAGGATATTTTGTGTAGGTACAATCAAGTCCTATGGACTGTGAGAAGCCCGAACTCGATTGCACGAGGTGACTATAGACCGCAGGCGCGTAAGGAAAGGCAAAATGCCCATGGAGTTGTGATAGCTCGTTCAGCGAAACTACGCTAGATACGATGGATACTATGCTTTATTCTCCCAGGTACACTGCACTTGATTGCACACTCCAGGTGCATTCAACCCGAAGCTACCAAGTGCACTTAACTCTAAACTCTCTAGTATACTATATCTTATCTCGGATTATTTGTCAATCATTAACTCAACTTATATAATTTAAACTGGCTGCTTCGCTCGCGCTCAAACGAATAGTCTTAAGTTGTGAAAATCGTATCCACTTAACCTATAAATTAATAGTCCGCTGTGGTAGCGGGTCGAGATCGATCGTGTACTTCTAAGCTCATATCTTCTTAGCCTCGACTCCGCAAACAATCATCTTCTGCGGTTATAATAAGTAACCGCGAGGGACAGGAATTACCGGAAGTAATCTTTAGGCATCTCTCACCGGTTTACTCCCTGCTCTTCTTTCTCCTTGTGTGTCCGTGAGAATTGCAACACTTTGCCGACCAGTTGTTCTCACTGGTAGTAAAGTCAACGATCCGGACTGAGCCGGTCCTGGGCTTTGGACTTGACCAAGCAGTCTGGTCCAAGAAATGTATTGGACTGGACTATGGACTGGACGGTCTGGGCTTGGTTCGGTCTAGTCTGGGTGTTGCATATGTACCTGGATCGTGAGTCTCAGCCTCTGTATGATGGCTTGTATGAGAATGAAGGCTTGTATGAAGATGGAGGCTTGTATGAGGATATGACTTGTATCAGGATCAGGATCAGGATCAGGATCAGGGTGATGCATCTCAGATTAGTGCATGCACGTACACATATAGGAGACTGTACATATACGGGCCTTGGGGTCTCGAGAGATCAATCAATCAGTCAATCAACCATACAAAGTAACACTGGTGTTGCATATATGGTGGTCCACTTCCCTGGCGTATGGCTTCAGTTGGGCTGATGCATAATCTCTCTAAGATGATGGTCATTCCCTAAGATGATGGTCATTCCAGACTCAGCTGGAGATGCCAGCTGAATGCGCTTGCATGCGTACAAGACATACAAGACATAGTCCGAATACCGCATATATAAGATCACGAATGTACCTGTACTTGAGAATATAAGCTTCTAGCAATAAGTACATTTCAACAACTGGTCCCAGTCCAAAGTCGAGTGAGATTTCGAGGAGTAACTTCCCAATTTAGTAATAAGTGATTGACGAATGACTGCCGAGAATTACCACTGTCATCTTCCTGCCTTCTTGCCCTTCCGTTGCAGATAAGCACCCATTTGTAAGTATAAACACCATTGGGCCACAGTAACATAGTAACTTATAGTCATTGAGCACCATGACTCCCCATCAAAGTCTAGTGTTGAATTGGCTGTTCCAGACTAAGTCGGTCCAAGCCATTTCCAGGAGCTCTTGCACCAAAAATCAGAGCACATGACCCTCTGACTTTTCTTTTTACCCTTATTGCCTCACTGATCTCGGACGACGAACATTCTCTCGCCGTCGCACAGCCACCACCCCCCGTCTCAGTTCCAAAACCACATGGCAAAGGAAAGTTTAAGGGCAAGGGAAAAGGCGGAGGGAGAATCATAGCTAAAATACCTGAAAATAGAGGCAGCTCTACCAGAGCAATCGCAGCAGTAGCAACCCTCTGTATCGTCCCTCCAAGGTTCAAAATCTACGTTCAGGTGAAGTCGTCATAGGACGAGTCGGAGGTGTTATCGAAAGGAAGAATCTGACCCCCGGTTCGGTGAAGTGCACGAGAGAGAAGCTACCAAATCTCAACAGCAAAGATGAACTGAAGATTAGCTCGGATCTGTAACGAATCAGTTTATGCTGGAAGTGGTTTCATCGATGGGTAAGTACAATCACCTCTTTGGAGAAGGGGTGAGCAAGGAAGAGAGAGAAGATTTTATCACTGATTGGTAGCTCGAGGCTACGAAGAAACCTCGGGGATGGCCAAATCAAAACGCACGAAAGGGAAGGATAGTGGGAAAGGTAGCGGGGTGGTGAAGTAGCGGGGCTGGAAGGCCGGAGGGCCACCTCAGCGTCCTTCGTGATACCTCCCACGGAATCCAGAGGGATCTCGTGAGAAAAGGGTGGTTTCGACTTGAGGGATGTGAAAAGAGGGTAGAAGATCCCAAAGGGATCACTGCTCAAATAGCGGTTGCACAAAAGTTTGGTAGCAAGCCGTTTCAGGCAGCGGTGGAGATTTAGATATGATGAGGGATAGCTTCCTAGTCACATGGCTTGGGTTATGACAGTGTTTGGGAACTCTTCTATCATCGTAAAAAATGGGTTCGCACTCGAGGGAGGATTTTCCGCTCATCCTACGCTCAGATATATATCTTGCACATAAGACTTATTCGTCTCGCACAGATCTATTCTCTAACTATCTATGTCTATTTATATATGTACACGCGGTCAATATAGGCTTGCTAGAGATGGTACTCGTGCACTTGGAAACTGAGCTCGAGCGTACATGGGGGTGCACTTAGAAATGGCACTCGAGCGTACTTGGAGGCGTACTTGGGAGCTGGCTAGAGACAATATGGTGTTAACTCATGATCCTATCAGGGGCAGGTAGGGAGAGATGACTTAGCTTCTGTTCTAGTCCATTCACGGAGGCGGTTCCTCTGCGGAGTACCCAGTCAGTTCACGGAGGCCCACCTTCCGTGAACTGACTGGTTCGTTCGCGGTGTCCGTTCCTCACCTCCGTGAACTGACCGGTTCGTTCGCGGAGTCAAACAAAATTGCAAATACTCTGTTCTGCACGCATATATGCACACGCACTGGCATGTACGTACACTCAGCTAGCTCTATCCAGCTGAATTCAATCAGCACAACTGTGTACGTTCAGTGCAGCGTAACTGTTTCAAAGCGAAAGTCGAGTGCACACTTCATTGCCATGACCGAGATGGTGGTGGACAGTGCACAAATACTGGAGCTTCTGCAGCGCCATCTGGTACTTTTAATCTCGAATGAAACACAAGAACAGCTCCGCCCGAGCCAAGTCACAATGAAAAACGCTGTCGAGCAAATACATAAGGAGATGCTTGCGAGCATACTGATCCCACATCCGCGGAGGATACTGCCGATGAGAGCAGCGATGTGACAGAACTGGATACTGAGGATGGGGAGGTTCCCGAGGAGGAAGAGGGCAATGAGAAGGAGGGAAATGAGGAAGATGAGACGGTTTCAAATGATGACATGGAGCACAGTGTAATTGTAGTACGATGATGTACAGAGTATTTATAATTTTTGATTGACTCCGTGAATGGACTAGAACAACTTCGTATTCTCAGGTGCTGGTAGAGTAGTGGACGTCAGAGAGAGAGCTGAGGGATGGAAACGAGGAGATAGGGGAATTCATCTAGAGAAACTGGAACAGATTTTCGTGTTCCCTCCACCACCTCCAGCCAGCCCACCGCACCTCTAATAGCACCCGAGCACAGTCTCCAAAGTTCACTTCCAAGTGCACTAAAGCATTACCTTCAAGTACGCCTCTAAGTTCGCTTAAGCACTGTCTTTAAGTATTGTGATGTAAATTCTACCGCTCTTGCAACGCTGTCAGTGAAAGGGTTACATAAAAGGACATAAAGAGCAATGCAAGTACAGTAATTAATAAGTCACGCCAATCAAGATATATCGCCCCGATTCTGGCGATCCACCCATCTTCTTCCTAACATCGATTGATTGCAACTTGTTTCTCTAGCTATTTCTTGTTTCTTCGCGGTGATTACTACCATTTACAAAATATTTGGTAGCATTTTTTGACTAGATTGTTATTGCATGATAGGTCTCTGCCTTCGTATGGCCGGAGATGAGTCTCGTATGGCCGGAGGTGAGTCTCGTATGACCGGAGATTGCTGTCGGCCTGAAGGGTCTATACTTGGATGCGTACGCACGCATTCACACTTGTACTCTCATATATATATGGCCTTGTGGCTCTCTTAGATAATATACAATTAAGCTTCTCTAGCATCACTATTTCAACAATCGTGACGGAATGTGATTATGAGTGACTGCTTGTGCATGACTGCTAGAGATACAACCGAAACAGATGCTAGACATACGCACAATTGCTCTCGATAAGGCGGTGTTGAATGCCTCCGCCTAGCAAGACATAATGAGACATCTAAACGGCGACGAAAGGAGTACCATGCCCCATTTGAAGACGACTCATCATAGTATGACGATATCTACATTTCCAACACCGCGTCCTGGAAATATGCTGCAGACTCGGACGCTGCGTTGCGGGGATCTCTCTTCGATGCTATGGTGGATGACGAGGGTGCGGCATTCTGGGGGGTGTTTATGGACAACTTATTTAAGTTTACGATCGTCCTGGAATCAAAGATAAGAGAGATGAGTTGGAGAGAATGAGCGACGAAGAGTATGCGTTTTCAATCCCAAACAAATGCACACGTAAAAACGAACATTGCCAAAATACAACCGCATAATACATCTATATCATTCCATGCCGGATCAGTGAATCCGCTTGATCCGGTTGTGCGTAAGAGCAATCTGGTCGTCAACATTATCGCTCTGTTATCCAAACGTTAGCCACAATTCCTCTTTAACACCATACTAATGACGAAGAAGTCGCAGCAACTCCCGGCACTGAGTACAACCAGTTGTGCAACTTCTTGACACGACTTAATAAAACCTACCTTCTGCATGATCTTATTAATCTGTTTATTCTGCCTATCCACCTCCTGTCCGGTGGCCATCGCAAGGCCCTTAAGCCTCGCTGTAACCCCACTCAACTGGTCGAGATTGTTATAAATCTCCTTCTCCTTCTCCTCGTCGCTCTCGTCGGCCTCAAATTGGTACTTATTCTTTTCAGCCATACTCATCTTAGTGCGTCCGAAACCCGGCCTTTGCGCGGTGTCATTGAGGGCCTTTCCAACTACGTCTTTGCCTTCATATCCGAACTGACGTGTGCGCTCGCGTTCCTCACGCTCCGATTGGTGTCTATCCAGGACCTTGCGTTCTTCCGCTTCCGCGCGGGATTTCGATTTCATCGGATTCTTCATGTGAACGGCGAACATGCTTCCATTGAGTGTTTTGAGCTCGCGGGCCTTTTCCTCTGCGACACGGTTGTGTGTTGTCGCCACGTCTAGGTTCTTTTCGGTGTTGTAGAGACGCTCGCCCTGTGTTCCAAGGCGGGCGAGTGTGTTGCGACCGGTTTCTTCGGCCTGCCCGGCGATACGGAGCGCATTGCGGGTCGAGGACACGGATTCTTGCTTCGTGAAGCGGATCTGCTGCTTTACGGCCTCGACGTCTTCTTCCTCTTCCTCCTCAGCGGTGAGGACGCGGTCCTGGCCGTACCCACTCTGACCGTAGCTACTCCCGCCGGCGGGTTGCGAGTAGCCATCCGGCCGTCCGTATCCGCCGCTGTTATCACTGCCGTAGCTTCCTCCGGGAGGAGGGCGTTGCTGTTGCTGTTGCTGTTGCTGGGGTTGGCGTCCGGAGAATAGCGCGTCGCGGTTACGATCGATGGTGCTGGTCGACTCGGCTCCGTAGCCTCCGTATGCACCTTGTGATGGTTGCTGCGGCTGGGATTGGTAGGGTGGAGGTGGCGCCGTATACGGGTTTTGAGCGGCAGGGGAAGCTTCTTTTCCGCCGCGAGAGCCGAAGAGTTGCGATCGCGCTGCGGCGTCTTGTTCGTCTTTTCTTTCTTTGTCTTTTTTGCTGAAGAAGCCCATTGTCAATGCGTTTGTGTAAGGGAGTTTGTTGTGGGGGAGGTGAAGTGTGGAAGAAGGCAGTAGTGGTTAAGTGCTCGAGCTGAAGTTGACGCCTAGCCAGCCATCCGGAGGGGGAGGAGAAGTGGGCTCTGCCATACTTTAGATAAGAGTGAATGTAGTATGATTAAAACAAAAAAAGTGAAGCTGGGGGCGGTGCATGCAGGGAGGTATCGGCTACAGTGACAGGCCACCCGTCCACTTGCAATCCCATCTTAAATCCTACCGTGTTCGGCGGAAGCAAAACCCCACCCAGCGAAGCGAATTAGGGTTGAGGGTTTTGCGCACCGGGTAACGTCTGGTACGAGATAAGACTTCAGCGTATATCCAGGTATGGCACATCCCCGCAACCATAACTATGAGCGGGATCATAGAATGGGCCTTCGGCAAACGCCAGACTCCCGCCGAGCGTCTCAGAAAGGTCTGTGCTTCCCTTCCTTTTTGAAAATGCAGAATTAACATATCCCGCCTTGTAGCATCAACGGGCTCTTGAGAAGGCGCAACGCGAGTTGGACAGGGAACGCATAAAGCTTGAGAGTCAGGAAAAGAAGCTTATTGCGGATATCAAGAGATCTGCAAAGAATGGTCAGATGGGTGCTTGCAAGATCCAGGCGAAGGATCTGGTACGAACGCGAAGGTCAGTCGGCATTCCCTCACTCATCCATTCGCCCTTCCGTGGGTTGAAAACACCCAAGTCTGGTGTTACCGGGTCTCGTCCCTTACTTGTTGCACCAAAGCTCACCGGCGCAAATTGCAGGTACATCCAAAAATTCGTGCAAATGAAGACACAGCTCCAGGCCGTTTCCCTACGCATCCAGACGGTTCGCTCGAACGAACAGATGATGCAGTCGATGAAGGGCGCCACTGGGCTACTGTCCAGTATGAACCGATCCATGAATCTGCCGGCACTGCAACGCATCGCTATGGAATTCGAGAAGGAGAATGATATTATGGATCAGCGCCAGGAAATGATGGATGATGCGATCGACGATGTGATGGGACTGGATGATGAAGAGGAAACAGATGAGGTAGTCAACCAGGTGCTAGATGAGATTGGAGTGGATTTGAACCAAGCTCTTGGAGAGACTCCCACCGGGTTGCCCAAGAATGCGGTTTCGGAAGGGAAGGTTGCTCAGGCCATCGGTGCGGAAGATGACGATTTGCAGTCGCGGCTGGATAACCTTCGCCGTTGATTGGCCACGGTTTATGTTGCTGCTTTGTTATACAATATTATTCGATAATTGATGTTGGTATGGGGTTTCTGGCGTTTTTTTGCTTAGCTATCTACTGTATTCTGTATTACTGTTATCTGTGTATACACAGCATTCTTATTTAGGACCTGGTAAACACCATCGCATCTATTCTTAGTTCATGTATAATTTTTGGCGCCTTTCCTCTGCTTTCGCAGCGTTTTTCCCTTAGAAGCACCATGGACTTTCTAGCTTTCGTGCGTAGCATTGCTCCTTTCATAGCCTTTTGCGGCCTTTTTGGTGAACGTTCCAGCTTTCCTCTTCTTTCGCGGGGTGTCTTACACGGTACGAAAAGAGACCGGCTGGGGATGGAGAGATGCCGCCAAAGGCTGCGAAGCCGGAGAAAGTGGAGAAAGCTGGAAAGAGGGCGGGAAGGCAGCCAAAGGCTCCGAAAGTAGTGGCGTCGCGAAAGTTCTGGTGCTTTCAGAAATATAAACGATTTTTGAGAAAAATCTAAGTTCAGCATCAGGAAAGTGATGAAAGCCGCGAAAGCGGAGGAAAGCCGCGAAAGTTCAGGGTGCTTTCTGAAAATTACGCGACCTTTGAAAGCTACGGCAAGTTTCGCGATGTGTTTAGGCAGCATGTCACAGACACCAAGCTTCCTGTGGATCCGGGAACGCCGCAGAATACGGGGAAGACGCCGCGGGCAGGCTCCGATACGGGGAAGAGTGAAGTGCAGGCGGCTATCTTGACGGTTAAGTTTATTCCAAGATCTTTGTGCCGCTGGTCGTCTCGACTCTCAACCCCACATCTCTCTCCGGTACCACATTCCGGCTCCGACCCACTTTTTCACCCCCATTTCGCACCCTTTTCTCGCACTCTAAATCTCCCTAAGTTCATCACTAAGTTTATCCCTAAATCCCTAATGCTAACATTCGTACAGACAGTTGCGTTCACACATCGTGCGAGTCTCTCGGCTGACAGCCAAGTTCTCCCTGTAAGTGCAGCTGCGCACCATCTCCAGCCAGCTCACAGCGTGTCCACATCCACTGTCTCCACCACGTCCAGATTGACCGTCTGCAGCCCGCTCCCAGTGAGTCCATTTCTGTCATCTCCAAGTGCACCTTCAAGTGCACCAGAGCACTGTCTGAAAATGACCCTCCAATTGTCACCAATTCCCCAGCCGCCCGTGTATATAGTTAGATCGATAGGTAGGCACTTTCAGGAAACATAGTTATCAATATCTTACCTTTAATTTGGTGAGGGTAGGAGCGCGAATCAAGGCTACGATCGTGGATTAGGGCCGAGTCTGTAAGTTTGTACTGCGTCTAGAGTCCATGTGCAATGCCGAGGTCGTCTGTAGGGTGCGCGCAGGGGTGGAGGTAGCTCTAAACAAGATGTCTGGCCGGGTAATAAATGACCCCACCATTAGCCCGGAACTTCACCCCGCGATTCAACTAACGACCTCGAGCTCGAAACTCCGTGCACAATGGCACCGAATCTTCTTACACAAGTTCTACACGCACTAAAAGATGCCGGCGCTCTACCTCTCACCTCTACGGTGGCCTTCCCGGACCTCGAGTCACAGGTTTTAAAGGGCGCCTTAGATTCACTGCAGAGTCGGGAAATGGTTACCTACGAGACTGTGGATAAAGAAGTTGCAGTATTAACGGCAGAGGGCGCGGGAATTGTGCAAAACGGTTCCCATGAGGCCAAGGTGTACGAGGCCGTTTGTAAGACTTTGGATGGACTTAAGATCAATGAGCTAGCTGTGAGTCAATCTGGTACGGCAAGGACGAGGATGAGATCACTGATACACGGCAGAAAGTTGTGGGAGCTGCTTCGGCGAAGATTGGGCAAGGCAAGGCTTCCAAGGAAGGTTGGATCAAGAAGGATGGAGATAGGTGGGTGAAGAAGGCACGTTATATCTGATGCCGGTGGGGTGGATACTAATTGTGGACGGACACGTAGGCATTATCAATTAAGGATGTAACCCGCGAGCAGCTACAGATCATCGAAGACACCAAGATTTTCCCCGACCCAAAGGTCCTGACGGATTTGAAGAAGAGGAAACTGATCATTATGCAGAAGCACATTAGCTTCAAGATCAATAAAGGCTTCAAGTTTGCGCTGGAGATTGTCAAGGAGGAGACAGATCTGACAGCGGAGATGATTGCAAGGTTAGCGCTGCAATATCTGCTACCTTGTTGGCTATTGCTGATCGAATAGTGGTACATGGAAGGAGAAGTCCTTCAAGCCTTACAACTTTGCCGCTCTCGGTGCACATACCCCAAGCGGTGCTTTGCATCCGCTGAACAAAGTCCGCCACGAATTCAGGAACATCTTTTTCGAGATGGGCTTCACTGAAATGCCCACCAGTCGGTAAATTCCGCCATCTGACAAGTGGTTAATATATTTCCGTTACCTTAGCTTAGGCTTACCTTGCACAGTTTCGTAGAGTCCGGTTTCTGGAACTTCGATACCCTTTTCGTCCCCCAGCAACATCCCGCCCGTGACCTGCAAGATACTTTCTATATCTCCGACCCGGTGGTAGCCGACAGGCCACGCGACGAAACCGGAGAAGAGCTCACGGAATACTGGAACAACGTCCGCGAAGTTCACGAAATCGGCAAGTACAGATCGCAGGGCTACCGCTACCCTTGGAAGGAGGCAGAATCTCTCCGTCTTGTTCTCCGCACCCACACAACCGCCATCTCCGCCGCAATGCTCTACAAATTAGCCAAAAACCCGCGCCCTGCACGTTACTTCTCCATCGACCGCGTCTTTCGCAATGAGACTGTCGATGCTACACATTTAGCTGAGTTCCATCAGGTCGAGGGAGTCATTGCGGATTACGGTCTCACACTGGGAGGTTTGATTGGTTTCATGCAGGAATTCTTCAAGAAGATGGGAGTGCATGATCTCCGCTTCAAGCCCGCATACAACCCCTACACCGAGCCGTCGATGGAGATCTTTGGATTCCACCCTGGACTCAACAAGTGGGTCGAGATTGGAAATTCGGGTATGTTTAGACCTGAGATGCTAGAGAGTATGGGATTGCCGAAGGATCTTAGGGTTTATGGGTGGGGACTAAGTTTGGAACGACCCACCATGATCCGGTATAAAGTGAGCAACATCCGGGAGCTATTAGGGCATAAGATGGATCTAAATTTCATTGAGGGCAACGCTGCAGTGAGGTTGGATAGAGACTAGATATAGATAGTATGGGTCGAATTAAAAACAAGGCAATTTCCATTCAGCGGTATGCCTTTTAGACAGTACCCAGTGCCAGTTGTACTTGGCAATAGGGTTCGTCGCCTATTGACATCTATTATGAGTGAGGTTAGGTATTCTATCCACAGAAACTCATCAGCTGAAGCCGAGATCGTGGAGAGAGATAGAGGATGTCTGAACGTTTTCACCAGGACACAATACTGTTACTGAAGCTTTCTTCTCCTAAGACCTCCATCTCCATTACTCCATACTCCTTGTAAACACATGCATCAATTCTCTATGGTTGTTCCAAGCTCTTCCTCGTATGGAGCGCAAGCGTGCGGGGAGAACGCACTCGACTCCTAGCTCCCAAGTGCACTCGATTCTATGACTCTATGTGCATTTGAGCGCCGCTGTTTCTTGCTCCTGTAAGTGTGCGGTTTGGGTGGTGGTCTTCAGGGTGAACTGACGTTTCGATTCCGTAGGTTGTGATAACTGTTGCCAATGTTGGAAGTAAAAACTTAACGTTAACTTTATTATTATTATTGAATTGACGGGTTCCACACCTCCACGCCTTGTCACTCGACTGCTATCAAAATCACCGTTCATCACTCACCGCCGGATGCGCCGGATCGGAGATACGAGAGGCTAGTGAGCGGGAGTTGGAGGCGGCGAATGTTACGGAGGATGTGGGTGGGATTGAGAGGTTCACTAGGTGGGATACCGCAGAAGGAGTTTATGGGGATTGGCGTCGGGGCAGAAGCAACATGCATTGTATTTTACAACGTATCCAGATACCGGTTATATTATCAACTTCTTCACCGAGCATCATACTCTCCAGATTCAAACGTTGCCCAAACGTATCCTCCGCATATGCGCGTACCTTCTCCGCAAACCCCTCCCGCTCAAACACCTTATTTACGAACCCGCACTGCACGAGCTTATCGCAGGGGATGCGACGACTTAGAATTAGCGCCTCGTTCGCCTTCGCTCCCCCCATCTGCCGCACAATCGTATAGCTTGACCCGCCCTCAGTGACTAGTCCCAGCGACGTGAACAGCGTGAGGATAAATGTCAGTGGGGTGACGTAGATGAAGTCTGCGAATGCGAGCAGAGCCTACGGCGGGGCCGTTGAGTGCTGCGACTAGAATCCCGGAGTGCGTGAAGAACGTGCGGGTTAGAGGGGAAGAGGAGAAGACGGACGCGGAGAAGTAGCACCTTGTGCCGGTCAGGATCGTTATTGTCACCTCTGGTGCATGAGTTTGCCGAGGAGGAAGTAGAGGTTGAAGGTGAGGGCATTGAGCTTTTCGGGGAGGTTGATTGCGATGTTCTGTGGAAGAGGTTAGTTGAGTAATGGTAGAGGGAGACAGGATAGCTTGCCTATCGACGGAGAGCTCGATGGGAGCGACTAGAACACGGAACGCTAGCAGTACATCTGGGAAAATACGCAGTATTCTTGAGAACGTTCCGGGCGCAAGGATTAGCCCGGAACGCTGCAAGCTGGGCTTGGCAGAACGAGAGGACCCATTAGCCACAAATTACAGGAGCTTGGCGCAAGTAGAATCAGTTTAAGAGGGTGGTTACCGTCTTCTGTGAGTGGGAAGGGACCAAGTCCTTCAACCTCACGACCTGACAGACGGAGATGGCACAGCAGGAAACACCATGACTCTGCCGGAGACAGCATCGAGCAAGCAAGCAAGCAACAATCGTGGTGATAAACATGTTCAGACTCCTCAGCCGGCAAGCGTTCAAGGCTGTTCCCAAACTCGGTCTCCGTCTTTCCAACGTTACCGCATCACAGCAGATTCATAGCATGCAACTCCCGTACACTGGTCCTCCGAGTTACGATACGATCGTTCAACGGTTCTCTTCTTCGCAGATCGATCCATAAGCCTTTTCCACCCGCAAGCGCCTGCAAGAGGTTAAAGAGCGCGGCGAATACGTTGATATCTATGATATCAGTGGTGTGGATCCGGAAGATTATGATGTTTTGATTTCGGATATTGATGATGAGAAATTGCGAGGTGAAGTTGCGGAGATAGTGGGCATACGGTACCACGCGAAGGCGACTACGGAAGATGCCAATAAGGTGGTCGAAATCGGTGATTGTTTCATATACGGCCGGAAGTTTCGGACAATATTCCCAGCAGTTGTTGCAATTATTCTTCGGTATGGACTGGGAGATGGTTAAGAAGTCAAAGCTGTAGTTCTTCGAGCAGGTGACAAGCGGAGGAGATATAGGGTCAAGTCCGGGACCGACCGAACTACCACGGGGACTCCGCTTACTCGCTACTTTTCTTATCACTACCTCCAAGGCCATCAAACACCTTCCCCCTCCTCGCTCTCCCGGGCCGTCTCCCAAACCCGCCTCCACTCGCCCTCGTAATATTGAGCGCCTCCCACCCACCATCCTCATCCTGCACCACTGCACTCGCACGCACAATATAGTCTTCATGTTCCCTTCCACCCCAGCGGCCATAGTCTTCAACCACACTCACCTCCATTGCACCCACATTCAGTGGCACCGCGGTTTTTACAGCTGTCACTGACTCTGGCGATGAGAACAGCACGTGTGTTATGGGCGTGTAGGTTTGTAGTGAGCTTGGGAACTTCTTTGGGTCAGCTGAGGAGGAGAGGGAGTGCCAGGGAGGGTGGGTTACGCGGAGAGCTTTGAAGGCTGTTATTTGGCCGAATTTTTGTAAAGCCTTTAGAACCGAGCGCGAGTCGGAGATGTTTTTGGGCGGAGGGGAGAGGCGGAGGGTGATTGCGAGTTTTGAGAGTTCGGGGATTGTGCGCGACATTAGGTGGATGTTGGGATAAAAGTTTTAGGTGGGTAAGCTATTTGCGGGAAGAAGCGAGAATCTGGGGAGACCCACACAATGCGTTCTTGGAGACCCGACTAGAGGGTCGATGCAAATTTTTTTGTCGGAGAGGAAACAACAAGCGCTTGTGGCACGATTCTACGTGGAACGCCGACTTTATAACTCTACAAGGGAACACACGTGTGGAAATCACACGGTACCCCAAAAAATATGTTTCCATACTTCTACTGGTTCTCTCTCAAAGTTAGCCCGAACTCGCCACGTTAGTGTAACACGTGATCCGAATTTCTGGTGAACTCCCTTGCCATTCGTTACTCGAACATCACCATATTTAAATATGCTGCCTCGACGCCTCCCCTTCTACATTTGCCGCCGCTCCAACTCTACCGTTACTCCTGACGTCTCGCTAACACTGTAATACCTCGGTACACCCAGCTGGATGGTGTCGTCGCTTCCCCCCTCCTCCACTCTAACAGACACGACCATCACCCAACGAAGCTGCACCACCTCCTGTGGGTCTCTCTCCACCACCAACTCCAGCCGCTAAGATCTCCCTTCTAAATTCTCTCCACAACCATCTGCACTTTGTGCGTGCGGTGTAGGATGTAGATACCACTGATGTTCCACCTCTATCACGGATAGAAGATGAAGTATCACGAGAGGAGATAACATGGAAGGCTATGAATGCGAGGGGAAGAAGGCGTACGAAAGAGTGAGGAGGCTAGGTGAGCAGGGGAACATAGAATGGGATCCGATGTCACTGCTGAAGAAGAGGATGGGCGAGTTTTATGTGGTAGAAGAGAAATTTATGGATGAGATGGATGTGGAGAACGAGAGGATTCCGGTTGACAAAGTGTAAGGACTTGGAGGTGTAAGGTATGGGGATGAGATTGGGTATAGCTAAGTGAAGGAAGGTAGATATGGGGTTATTGTGGTGTTCGGTGGAGATCCCCACCGGTAAAAATCACCTTATATAATGTGCATCCCACAGCAAACAGTTTTTCGGACAGTATTCCATAGGAAATTTTGCGTGTACACACTATGTAATCCTATGGACCTGCACATTGACTAGATTAGGTAACTATGGTACATCATATGAGAACAAATCTAGACTAGATACTATTTACAGCACTAGATATTATGTTCAATGCACTCGATTGCAACTTTCAAGCTCCCAGGTGCATTCGACTCTATGCTCTCGGGTGCACTTGAGCTAAAGCTTCCAAGCTCACTCTCACCAAGTGTACTCGACTCCATGCTCCTAGATTCACTTGACTGCATATCCCAAGCGTACTCAAGCATACGGTAGTTTTAAGTCCCTTAAGACCAATGGATCGTGCTAGATATGGAAATTTTCAGCCGCTCGAAGTGCAGTTTCAGCTAACGATACTGTACTACTCACAGTGGTCCGGACGTCAGCAGTCATATGGGGTGTCCGTCCGGAAATTTTTATATACTTGTCAACGTCAGCAAGCCGGTATTCGATGGGTTAAAGTCTGTCGGCATTGTAGAATACTATCTAAAATAAGCCAGGAATTTTGTAAAGCTATGTAAACTCGAGTTAGGTCTGCTGTTGGTCAAGTTTGGGCGCATATGATAGGAATCGGAATTGAAAGACCGTGAAAGATGCCCTATTAACGGAGGAATAGAGAGGCCCGACTATGTGGTCCAAGCTTCATCACTATGTCCGGTCATTGTAGAGCTGTCAGCAACGACTGTCCAGTAGAAAAATACTCGTCAGCACCAATCAGCGTCCGGACCACTGTGAGTAGTACAGTATTTGGAGCCGCTTTTCAAAAGTTTTTATTTCCGCACTAATCACCTCTCACCAGAACAATAAGTTCAAGATCGCTGCCTCTTTGTAGCCCAGATCAACACATCCGTCATTCGCACCCAGCTCACTAGCCGCATTCGTTGCATCCCGATATCTTCGATCTTTCCGCAGAAAGAAGGTGAATGGCGGGGTCCCTCTCATTGCATCAACCGACCCGTCTAGCATTAGTGACGTTGAGAAACTCTCCCATAAATAGCACAGGAAAGGCCGTTCGATAAACAAGCCCTATATTGCGAAGTGATTTGATTGCCGTTTTGGGTGACTAAGGAAGCGTCTCCTTAGAGTAACGTTGTTGTAACCGGAAAGATTGGTCATGATACGTATATTCGGCGTCAGGAATCTATGTCACAAACAGTTAGAACCTGGCTCTCCACCCTGGGCAAGCCAAGCCCACTTATCTCTCGCCTAGAAATCATCATCAAAGCCCACACTGCTCCTTCCGCCCGCCACACTACTTCCCCCGACCGCCATACTACTTCTTCCAACAGTACTAGCTCTTCCAACTGTACTCTTCCCATAAACCGTGCTCTGTGTATCGTCATCATCCTCCTCCATCCCTTTCTCCTCCTCAGCGCGGCGATTCTCCTCTCTCGTAGCTCCCAACCGTCGCAACCCATCCACCACCGAACCCGCAAACCCCCTCAGCTCCGTAATTTCTAACAATCCCAATCCATTCATCTGCAAATATGAACTCTCGAGCTGCTTGAGACCTTCACGTGCTTTCGTCTGCCGCACTTCCCTTAGTCCCCGTAAGAGTACCCTGAGGTCGCGTTCTCCGCCCAGTCCGGCATCCGGAATGTCGTCTGCTGCAGCATCGAGAAGTATTTCGGCAGTCTCGAGCCAGCGCCACGGCAATGCGGGCGAGAAGGCATCAGAGTTATCGGTTTCCCATGTCAGGATCGTCTCGATGTTGTACGAGTTTAGCCAGGTGGGAGCGACGATGTTGCAGCGCTTTTGTTTCTTGAGGATAAGCGCAAGCCACAGTGGGATTGTGACACGTTGCGGGGGTAGGAAGGAGGGTATATAGCCCTGCCGATGTTAGCAGAGTGTGTTGTGGGGAAGAGGCGGGGAGGTACGGAGATCAGATTGAGCCCATCAAGTCGTTGTCGGGGCACAATTGTGATTGGCTCGTTTTCGGCGAGGAAGGAGACTTCGAAGGGAGTGAGGGGACCAACCCCGGTGTGCGGTTGTGCTGCCGTCGCCATTTCTGTAGTGTTTGTTGTGTTGGGGTGAGCTTAAACGCGGGGAAGACGCGTTATATTAAGGCTTGTGGATTTATCCGCATTTACCCGGTCTTCACGTCTGGCTGAACAATGTGTCACACTCAGAACTTCTGCTATCGAAGATGCACCCACTCCTTGTGCGCCTTAACTTCCTTTCCCTTGCTGTTATCATCACCTCCTACAACATTAATCGCATAGTTCCAGATCCATATCTTGTGCGTTTCTCCTTTCCAATCATCTCACTTCTAACGAGCGCAGGACGAAGTCTTCCACATTCCGCAAGCGCAAGCCTACTGTCGTAACGCCTTTCATGTCTGGGACCCCAAGCTCACCACGCCAGCGGGACTCTACCTCCTCAGTTACCCTATTAGCTACCTGAACCTCTGCACACCGCCCTTTCTCCGCGCACTCAATGCTTTCGGCATCGCCTTCCTCTTACCGGTGATAGCATTTCGGATCCAGCAGACGCTCCACGGGAGAGGCCACGGGAAAGATGAAGCATCGGCACAAACAGCAATGAACTTTGCGCTTTTCCCACTGCTGTTCTTTTTTAGTGGCTTGTTCTATACTGATGTGTGGAGCACCATCTTTGTGCTGGCAGCGTACCTGGCAACGCTACGGGAAAATAATTGGGTCGCCGGAGTGTTTGCATGGGTGACACTATGGTTTCGGCAGACGAATATAGTGTGGGTGGTATTTATGGCGGGGGTGTATGCGATACGGAAGCTCGAGGAGATGCAGGAGGATGCCGAGAAAAACGGTGCCAGAGAGCTGGAGGTGGGGATGTTTTTGGATCCACGGCGTTGGGGTGAGGTGAAGATCTATAACCCGCCTCTCACTAGTGATACCAAGTTCACAGGTCGATACCTCTCCACCCCAAATCATTTGCGCCCCGCTAACGAGACAGACTACCTTCTAGCACCCGCCACGCTCTTCCCCGTGCTCCTTCGCAATCTCCCCGCACTATTAGCAGCATTAATACCCTATACCCTCGTCTTCCTCTCCTTTGCCCTCTTTCTCGCCTTCAACAACTTCACCATCGTCCTCGGCGATGCATCAGCACACCAAGCGTCGCTACACCTCCCACAACTCCTCTATTTCACCGCGGCAACTGCATTCTTTAGCTTCCCTATATACCTCCCTTTCCTCCCTACCTTGCTCTCCAACCTCCACCCTTCCCCCAAAACCGCGGCATTAATCCTCCTCTCAGCAGCAGCAATCGCAATGGTGGTGCACATAAACACAATCCTGCACCCTTACCTCCTGGCAGACAACCGTCACTACGCCTTCTACGTATTCCGTCGTATAGTCCTACGGTTCCCACCGTACTCTCTACTCGCACCCGTGCCCATGTACATAGCCGCGGCATGGCTACAGCGGTTGGCGTTGTCGTCGGATGTGGTGTGGGGCTTACTATATGTGTTTGCAACGGCAGCAACGTTGGTCAGCGCGCCGTTAGTAGAGCCAAGGTATTTTATCGTCGCGTGGGTGCTGTGGAGAATGCATGTGAGGGAGCGAAGGATGTGGGTGCTCTTGTTGGAGGCGGCATGGTTTGTCGCGGTTAATGGAGTGACGTTGGGTTTGTTTTTGTTTAGGAGCTTTGAGTGGGAGCATGAAAAAGGGAAGAGACAGAGATTTATGTGGTAGATATCCTAAGACTGGTTTAATATTTTAGTAGTTTCTGGACAACATGTGATAAGAAACTGGAGATTGGAATTGAAGCAACGAGTCCGTGGCGGGGCTAGTGATGTTGCCTAAGCTCATGAGCTAGCCCCGGTTGGATCCTGTAAGGTCCTCCAGCACTTCGACCCGGCAAAGGCTGGACAGTTAACGTCTCCGATTTGGTGATCAGTTTCCGGTGTTACCCCTAGGTTCGGAGAGGTAATGAGCCCTCGAACTCAACACCGAAAATCAAAAAAGAAGCTTTCGGTTACAGTCTATGTAGATAATAGCTGCTCTAGTCGTCTGCGGTCGGTAATAGGGACTAGCATCGAGCTAAGATGTTGTCGGTGGAGGACCTCCTCTCGGCTCCACAACATCCCTACTACGAGGACGCGAGATCAAATTCGCGAAAATTTACTGGCTGGAATATGGCGAGCTTACGAGCAACAACACGCCCGAAGGAGCTGGAGGCGAGTTCAGGCCAATTTGAGAGAGAACCAGCAGAAGTATGGAAACTTATTTTTCGGGGGGTACCGTGTGGTTTCCACACGCGCGAGCTGCTTTCGTCAGAAAGTGGCGCGCCAAGAGGTGGCTAAGTCGCGTACATGCCCCACAGATATACAATTCCCAATTGTCCCCAGACCAAATACCAACAACCCATAACCAACAACTCATAACTCACAATCCACAACCAACAATCCACAATCAACAAGCAACACTAACAGAACATGGCATCAACACCCAAGAAAAGACCTAGGGGTGGCAAGGGCATTGCCGGAAAGTCAGTCGGTGGCAACGGAAAACAGGGCCTCGGCGCCGGATTTGCGAGAAACCGTCGCCGCAAAATCCTTAAAGACACAGTGCAAGGAATTTGTAAGTACTCGATGAGATGATTTGAGAGCTTCTGACTATAACATCGCGTGAGGGTAGCCAAAGGTGATCTTCGGTGGGTACTACATTCCAACTACGTGACCGTGGAGGCTGACAGCTTCTAATACCAAAGTCGTCTGGCGAGAAGGGGAGGTGTAAAACGGATTTCTGTCCCGGTCTACGAGGAAATGAGGGCTGCTATGAAGAAACATTTGACGAAAGTATGCCCGGATTGCACAATCGTGGTACGAGTAATGCTGCTGATCAGCCGAGCAGATCCTCGCCGACTGTGTTTGTTACCTAGATCACGCCCGTCGCAAGACAATCACCACAGTTGATGTAGGCCAGCATGTTTATTTGCGGAATTACTTGCTAATCAGACTGCACAGGTTATCTTTGCGCTTAAGCGGGTATGCTCATCTATCCCGATTAGTGCAGGTACTTACATTGTCTCGCGCTTCTCAGAATGGCCGTCCTATCTATGGTTTGTTGCTCTCCTATCGCGCAGTTATCGTTTGCGCGTCTGGTGCTTATCTATCTATAGGCTTCGACGATCCGGTCAAGAGGAGATAGTATTGCGTTCAATGTCTCGGGAATTGTTTACAAAATGTCGTTCTGTCGAAGCTTACTGCATGACTGCTTTCCGGTCTCTATTGGGGTTTCGCATTGTATTCTGTTACCTTTATCTCTTACATGTCAGATTTTTATGTTACCGCAGAAGAGAATACCCTACTCCATATAGAGTAATGCCAAGGGTCATATCAAACGCCCATGCTAGTGTTTCAAATGACATCCTTGCCTTCTATGGCGCTTAAAACGTGTGGCGACAGCGTAGTACTTTCATTTTGGACCCTCCTCCTACTTTAAGGTTCATCTATCTGAGAGCTCAACGTTCCTTCTGCCCGTCCTTCCCTTCACAAAGTCTCGTACCATCCAGTTCAGTACACTCCTTCAGTCCGGCTTTGCCTGTCCGCTATTCCTCCCCTGAGAACTCGAGACGCTGGGCGTCTATTATACTTTATCCACGAGATCCCTTGTCCCTCGCAAAACCAATCTCCCAGATTCCTCTCTTCGAGAGTTACCACCTCACCCCAGACCTGAACAATTATACGCGATTATTTTACGACCGTTCTATCTTCTTTCCGGAGTTGCGACACTATGGTGAAACCAGTACTCACATCCTATGTGGTTTCTGACTTTGTCTTTCTGGCCACGGGAGTTATGCTCATTACTGTGGCATGCATATGGCGCAAAGAGATGGCATCGCCACCAACAGAGGAATCCGTGGGGCGGTTGATACTTTTGCAGGGGTGTCCGTTGATTGGTTAGTATGCTCTCCCTGAAGAGCACTACGAAGCAACAGTACTGATCAACGTTCTGCATAGCTGTTATCGCAAATGGTGGATTGGTTGTGTTTACCTTTGTCGTGTCTTTACCTGCATTTGCATTGCCTACATCTCGCACTTGGTTGAAGATACATTCGTGGGGGGTAGTTATGTGTCTCCTATTTACTCTCGTTCTGGGTCTCAATGAGTGGATCCAAACTCTCACCACTCGCGCCAATTTGCAGGTCGTGTGGGGAAAGCAAAGCCGGGACACACAGAGTATGCTACAACAAAAGGTGAAGTCGTACGCTGTGAGATACTGCGGAATGAAGTGAAGTGCTGACTTTTAGCTCCCTAGTTCGATTGCTGCGGTTATGTTAACTCCACTACACCTCTCTACGTACCAGATGCCGTCTGTACCAATGACATTGTTGCAGCGTCTAAAGAAGGATGTGTCACCGCATTTTCAAGCTATGGAGAGAAGTGGCTCAACTATTTGTTCACTGCGGCCTTCGGGGTTGTTGGTATTTAAACCCGACTCATCAAAATCATCAAACCAGTCAATTAACTAAAATGACTACTAGGCATGGATGTTGTGCTTCTCCTTTGCGCCGCCATGTTGATCAGATTTCGGAAGGAACAGCTTCGTTACAGGCTCATCGACCAAAAGTGGGGTGTAGGAAATATTTAGATACCTGCTCTCATAAACCAGTCTGACCGAATTGTCCAACACCCACTTAGGCGAGATGAACATCTGTATAACGATATCACAACATCTGGCATGTTGTGGAGACCAAGTATATGGAGATAACGCGTGGAGGTATGCAGTTTTGGTTTAGTGTCTTTGCTGGTCATTCCAACTGTGTTTTGGTGTTCTATTACCCGACCTGTTATCTGTCTTATACTGGACTCCAAGTCTCTCAGTGATACATTATCTTCTCGCGTGTGAGGAGAGCTTTCTGCCTTTTAAGTCCCGTGCTATGCGGTTGGTTGGAAGTGCCGCAGGGTGGATAGCCAGGATCTGTACCACATCAGGTGGTAAATCACTAATCGTGATCAGCTCCTCGGTACAACAAAAGTACACGCGATGAAGGAGAGAGTTTGCAAATGTGAGCGAAAGCAGAAAGTATTTCTCCATTCGATGTAATTTCTCTTCCTATTCGTACTATACTCATACGACAACGATCTCTCTGCACGTGACTCCCCCAAACCCCCTCCATCGTCCTTCGTCTTCCACTTTCACTGGCAGAGTTCCTCTAGGCGAGTTTCAAACAATGTGAAGCAGTGTTCACGCAAAAAAAGCATAGCAAGGACCAATCAGAAGGACCTCATGCGGCAAGTTAAGGCGTAGCCCTTAAAAGAACTAAACGTACCTACTCCTATGAGCGAATATAGGAATGGCTTGTCTTTAACTGATACTGAGTATTTAGTGCTGTAGATTGCATCAACGAATGGGTGATTTAATACTCTATCAGCCACCACAGTTGCTGTAAGTATTGTCGTTGACTACAAAGAGCTCATGAAGGTTAACTCTAGCTGCACCCTGCTGCCGGCAAAGAGCCAAGACGCACGACGGGAAAGTTGAGATAGATGTTCTAATGCTCAGTACAGTACCAGGCTTCGATGCATGGTGTACTAAGTTTCTTGGCTTTTCATTACTTAATTAAGCCAATTAGAGCCTCAGAACTAGCATCATTACTTTACCCCTCAAAACTTCTAGAGTTTTAAATCGCAACCACTTCACTCTGCCCAATATCGCTGCCAAAAAAGCGGATCCTCTTTATCCACCCCGATCTTGGGATAGGAGGCGCCGAGCGCCTAGTCATCGATGCTGCTGTTAGTTTACAGGACCGAGGACACAATGTCACAATCTACACCTCTCACTGCGACCCTTGCCATTGTTTCGATGAAGCTCGGAACGGTATTGCTTGAGCCTTAATTGTGAAAAGCTGTCTATGCTCACTCTCATGCAGGGACTCTTACAATCTGTATCGCCGGAAACTCCATAATACCGCCCAATATCCTGGGACAATTCAGTATCCTCTGTGCCAATTATCCACCAGCTTCACCTGGCCTTGTCGCTCCTTCTCTCCGGTGAGCTATCCGCCTACGACTGCCTCTTCATAGACCAGCTCTCAGCTTGTATACCGCTCTTCCACTTCTTTGCGCCACGTATATCCGTACTGTTCTACTACCATTTCCCTGACTACCTGCTGGCATCCCGGACACCTCTTGTCAAATCGCTCTACCGAATACCATTCGACTGGATTGAGGGGTTCACAACGGGACTTGCAGATACCATCGTAGTGAACTCTAATTTCACAAAGTCAGTCTTTGCAACCGCGTTCCCAAAGATCAAGCGTGAGCCACACATCGGCAAAAGTGCAAATCGACTATAGACTGCGCTACGCGTAGCTCATAACAAGCTTCCCGTGGACCCCTGCGCGTGGGACTATGGAACTATATACGGCTGGCAGTCAATAAACCTCAGCCTGTCTTTACTGCCGGCAGGCTTCGCTGGTACTATACGCACTCATTGAGAGCACGCTTGAGTGGCCGCTTGAGAGCCCACCTGAGAGCCTGATTGAGAGCCTGATTGAGAGCCTGATTGAGAAAGCCACGCTTGAGAGAGCCGCGCATGAGAGAGCTGCGCTTCAGAGATCCGCGCTTCAAGGGGAGTAGCGTCCACGGGAAGCTTTGGACCGATGGAAAACTCTAAGTTTGTGGAAGCTTTGGCCGATAGGAGGCTCTAAGTCTGCGGAAGCTTTGACGTTGACGTAGCCAACCTCCTTGTCTATGTGCTGGCCAGTACAGTGACCAACACCGTCACCACCACCGCCACCATCACCATCACCATCACCATCACCATCACCATCACCATCACCATCACCATCACCATCACCATTACCATTGTACAGCATGAGTAGCCTTAGGTGCATGTGCATACGTCTAAAGTCGGTGGCAATTGGGCTGCAGATTCTGCTGGAAAAACTGAGTCGGAGGTCTACTCTCCCCAAGATTCGATTGTCTACCTTTCCTGCAGAATCTAAGGCTGCAATTGTCAACACCATGACCGTGAGACATCGTGAGATCCTGTCGCGGTGGGCGCGCTAAAGATAAGGTTCAGACTATGATATCGACCGACGTCATGATTTCAGCCACCATACCCTGCCCGCCACACCCCGCCACGCCTCGCCCGCCACACCCCACCCGGCGCCGAGCGCCTTCTACTTAGCGAATCTCTGCATTGAGCACACGGGAGCGTACTTAGGAGCGTACAGTCAAGTGAACTTGGGAGCGTGCAATTGAGCATAGTTGAGGGTGTACTTGGGAGCCTACTTGGGGCATACAGTCAAGCAGGCTGGGAGTGTGCAATCGAGTGCAATTAGGAGTGTACTTGGGAGCGTACAGTCAAGCAGGCTGGGAGTGTGCAATGGAGCGCAATCAGGTGCATACTTGGGAGCGTACTTGGGAGCTTACTTGGAGCATACAGTCAAGCAGGCTGGGAGTGTGCACTCGAGTGCAATCGGGAGCATACTTGAGAGCGTCTTGAGAGCGTACTTGTGAGCGGCTTGAGAGCGTGCTTGGGAGAGTGCAATGAAGTGCGTTTGGAAGCATGGAGTTAAGTGAGCTGTATGTAGGTATCGAGTGTAGATATTTGCATGTATGTCATAGAAACGTAGTCAACGCGCAGGTCCATAGGACTTCATAGTGCCACGCGTCAAATATGCTATGGAATACCGTCCGAAACAGCTTCTCTATGAGCTGCACGTCGCGCATGGTCCTTTTTCCCGGTGCATGTAGTCTATCCCTGTGTAGACGTCTCGTCGAACAAGAAAGACGTTATCCAAGATGCTGAGCTTGAGTTTCTTGCAAGTGATGGCCGTAAGATATTGCTCTCAATCAACAGGTTTGAACAGAAGAAGAATATCGAACTGGCCATCAAGACATTTGCTCATCTCACAGATCAAGAAAGGAAAAGTTCGAGGCTTATTATTGTGGGTATGCACGATTTCTAGTATGTCGAACTTCCTATTCTTACATTTGTCGTACGCAGACAGTTATGATCCTCGTGTCAACGAAAACATATCCTACCATAATGAACTGGTTGTGCTGTGCGAAATTTTCAATCTCAAGCACATCACCTGCAAAAACTTCATCACATCACTGTCAATACCTAAAGACACTGGTATACTATTTCTCCTGACCAGCTAGCTGAAAAACATATCTCCTAAAGGTAGCCTCGCTACTTTTGTACACACCAGAACGGGAACACTTTAACATTATTCCAATGGAAGCCATGATTACGAAGTATGCGTCACACCAACACATTCCAACGATCTGAGCACTACTAACGAAGGACTTACTTGCAGCTCCCTGTTCTGGCTCATAATTCCGGTGGTCCTTTAGAAACCATTCAAGAGGGTGTGACTGGCTACAACCAGAGATCTCCGAAGAATGGACGGCCGTAATACGGATGGCCTTGTTTGAGATGCAGCCGGCTGAGATAAAGGAAATGGGCAGGAGTGGAAGAGACAGGGTTTTTGAAGGAAAAGATGGGGGAAAGACTTGAGCGTGAGTTTGATGTTACGCTGACCGACAAGGGCATCAGGTTCACAGGGATTCTACTCTTTGTTGGTGGAATTGTGGTGGGTGTAGGAGTTGGTCTTATGCTACTGTTTTAACTTTTCAATTGGGAGGAGGTATCAAAAGTTTCAAGTGATTGGAGGGCGTTTCGGCAGTTTATCAATGGCGGCATTCATACTTCGCACATGTACTTTAGCGCCGCTAGTGGAGTGTAACATGATACTGAACCTGAACCTAGAAGACCACACGGGTTTGACCTGCGGGAAGTTTGATGGAAAGTATCCGTGGGGAAATGGTGAGGTGAATCAGTGGTAGGAGTACAAGTACATCAGGGAGAACGCACTTGGTGAACGTAAACGGAATCATATGCCCTAGATGCATGGATTCGCTGCTGGGTCCACGTCCAGTGTAGAGAAAGAACGGCTTCCCGCCTCGTACCGATCCAGAATCCGCTCCAAATCCCGGTGCAAAAAAAACATGCCTCGACGCAGCAGGATGTGAGGCCGGTGGCCGGTGATCTTCTCGAAGCGCTCCAGAAGCTCGGGAGAGATCCGACGGGTGCCGAATTGGTTGATCAACTTGTTGTAGTCAATGGCAACAACTTTTCCGTCGGCGCCGACTTCGCCGCTCACATCCCAGGGCGTAATGGCTTGTTCTGTTCCCTTTGCTGGAACGTCGACGGCAGTCTTTGGAAGCGCTGCGGGCTCAATGGCGTGGGGTTGGGAAGAATCGGTCATTGCGCCTGCGTATCGAGGGATTCGAGAGGGAAGCGCGCGTTATTCAAGTTTCGTGTCAGAGGTAATGGTGGGGTAGTGGGTTTGAAGGATCCGTGTCGAAGTGGGGCTCATGTCCGGCCCGACCTAGGTTGCGTACAGACTAATGCATGCCATCATAGAACCCTAACTTTGGATTCTACCTGACACCTTAGAGCCGCCTCCCCTCGCTTCATCATCATCATTCAGTACCACACAGCTCGTTCTTAGTCTATTTTCCCTCGGGATAGTCAATGTTCATCCTCGTATGTCTAGCCTTGGCATTATTTGCCGTCATCGCCAGAGGCTGACGCGATGGATCGATTCATAGAGCTTTTTCTCCGACCTTGTGATAGTTAATCCCGAGGATTTCTCAAAACAGACAGTCGATGCACTTGAAGACCAAATAAATGCTAAGTACGCCGATAAGGTTATTCCTTCTTACCATATTCCGATTGGTCTGGAGTTGATCGTGTTCGACTCGTCGATTGCATCTTGAAGGTCGTCTACAATCTAGGTCTTTGTATATGCCTCTTTGATATACTCAAAATTTCAGAGGGCAAGGTTGGTCATGGTTGCGGTTCAGCCCACGTTAATGGTTCGTCTACAACTTCGCTCGGTTTGTTACCATACTCTCCAGTCTGATGCGTTACAACTAGTTGAATTCCGCCTCATTGTCTTCCGGCCTTTCAAAGGTGAAGTAATGACTGGTCGAATATCTTCTTCATCCCAGCACGGTATAAACGTGCGCACCGAATTCTTTGATGAAATATTCATCCCACACACTTACCTGTTCGAAGGCACGACCTTTGACTTGAAGGAAAACGTCTGGATATGGGACAATGATGGTAATGAGTTTTACATGGACAAGAACGAGCTTATCAGGTTCCGCGTAGAAGAGGAGGCATTTGAAGATCAGTTACCCATCCCCCCGCACTTGCAGGATGATCGCATGGAAATTGAGAGGAAACCGCCATATCGAATTGTTGTGGGTACCCAGTTTTGGCATTTGATTGTATTGCGTATATTAATTTGCTCTCAGGCGTCTGCACAGCAGGCTGGAATGGGACTTGTAGCTTGGTGGGAAGAGGAGCAAGCAGAGGTAGTCTAGCTCCTTTATAATTTTCATTGTTTCGCACAGCTGGTCCATCTCTACCACAAGTGAAATACATTCAATTTCTGGAGATGTTTGAGAGCCTGGTCGCAATATTCCATATCTGAGACTAAGCTTGGCATTTGGAAGTTCGGTACATGTTGGAGCTACTGGTGCCTCAAAATTGCGATGACACAACACTCGAGGTATACCTGCATGTTGTCACCTGCAGAGCATTCAAAGCGCACACACTTTAGTCAACCGAAGTAACCAGCCAGTCCAAAAAGCGGTGTTTTCAATCTTGCATCAGTCCGCGTTAGGTTCATCTGAAAAAGAAAATCTTTTAGCGCACATTCATTCAACCGTTATCAATATCCAATACAAGTCTACCGTATATATCTCGAGTCTTTCTCCCTCTCTTCTCCCTGTACCATAGTCCATACACACAGTTCTCCCTATATCGCAACAGTAACAGGTGGAATGGCGATGACTCTGAGTAAAACTTCGATCAAACTCGAAATCTAGACGCTTCTATTCTTCACCAACTTGTATGCTTATCTGAGGTGATTCGACGCTCATATTCCTTTCAGTAGAGACTGCAATAACATAATCCCAGAGTAAGACAAACGAAGTATTAAATAGTAAATCATCCTAACTTTTGTCAAATACAAGCGCAATCAGGTACAAAGAATATTCGAATCAGTATCCTTAATTTCGCCACGCATCACATAAAATCCCCACTGCCAAAATTCGAAAAGGGGTTATGCATACTGCCTCCAAAAGGGCCTCCAGGTGGACCGCCTGGTCCTCTTGGCCCTCTCAACCCTCCTGTCGGTGGCTCATCTCCAGGTCCCACTGGATCGTATCGAGCGTTAGGTGGCACTCTATACAGTATGCATTAGCAAGGCCTCAACAAAGTAAGAGATGCTACTGATCTGACCTCGGACCACCAATCATCCCACCCCCAATGCCTCTTCCCCCAAACATGGGATGATCTGGAGTCGGGTGCATCCCACTCTCCTCGCCAAAAAAGGGACCCCTTAGCGGCGGATTCGAGCCCAGCCCCGGTGGATTTAGGTCATCTGCTCCGATGCTCAACGGGTTCCTGCCACCGGGGGGGTGTCTATATCCAGATCGTTGTTGTGGTTGGATAATTTCGTACTCGTCATCAAAACCTGGTATAATTTCTCCAACTGCTGGAATCGAAGAAGGACCACCCCGCGGACCGCCATATGGACTATCACTCACTCTGGGTACATGCATAAGATCATCCGTACGTGATTGTTGACGTGCAGGTGATGCTTCCCCGGCTCTTTCACGTAGCCTTTCTTCCGTGTCACCAGACTTGTAAAGCCCTGGTATGAGTTTCTCCACAATATTGATCTTTACCAAGGTTGCGAGGTCCACAATCCGATTTTCAGAAATAAATCCCTCGGTAAGTTTCTTCAGCGAATCGACAGTGTCCATGGTGAAAGGAAAGAAAGTTTCGCTTGTAAAGTCTTTCGTAGTGATGTCGAAACTCGAGATTTTATCGTCTCTCAATCCCATACCTATGATGACAGTCTTCTCGCCAAGTCGGTTGATCTTGACGAGATACTGCATCGGTGACTGGGAGTGCGAGTACCTAAATCCATAACTGCCCCCGTGAGAGTTCCAGTTCGATGAGAGCGGCTTGGGCTCAGATTCGTCCGATGATGTTCCTACATACATCGCTGTTGGCATGCACTATTGCAGCAAGTTGGATATGGATGGTGTACCTATGTTATCATCCTCACTGTAACCTACTAATCGAAACCCGGTGGAGAGCATGCAAGCATGCACAAGGATGGCTATTGCGTCATGGGGGGTCCTTAGCAGTGGATGTGTTTTGTCGTCGACTTGAGGAAAGCTTGCGCGGATCAACTGCAGAAGAGGAGGGTTGAGCGGAATGTTTGACATGACGGCGGCGGTTGATTGTTATGACGTTCGCTGTTCGATCAGTATGGTGGGGTAAGCTTTGGGTCGGGTAAGCTATCAGGCGCGGGGTGGTAACACCAGCGGGTGAGTTAGAGGTAGCGTCTTGGCATTCCTTGGCAACAAAATCGTTTCTACCATACTATGATGTTTGTCGTACTTCCTGTTGCTTACTCTAACCTTGGCATGCAGGTTTGTTTTGCGTAGGTTGTGCGACGATCTCTTACGTTCAACGCAAGCTCGGGGGCGCAGGTCAATCGGTGTCGCGGGCACAGAGGTGCGGGATGAGAGCGCCTGAGACGAATATGCAGAGAAAGCGGCGCTAGGGAAGCGACGTACAGCCGATGTCAAACAAGTGAAAGCGACGGTTACTGATAGGACAGCGATAGCGATAGAAATACCAACTATGGTGTCGGCCATCGTAGGACGGGTTCGCGTCATATGAACAAGTTTATGTGACAGAGAATAGACCAATCGAGAGGTCTTTTATTTGATGTTCTCGGATTTTTGGAGGCAAGCGCGCCAGCGGCTAAGCTACCACAGCCTTGAGTAGCACTGTTGTGGCATATCACCCCCAGGCGACTAGTACCGTGCTTCGCAACTGAACTTCAGGGCCACTGGAACGAAGCTTCCCGTAGCTTTTGGAAGGTGTCTGGAATGCTCAGGAGCTGAGTGGAGACGATCGATCTGGGTTGACCGGACCTAAGACTCGTTAACTCGTCATCATGGGGATGTAAAGAGAGAAGACTTATCTCGAGTTATCAGGGGCTGGCTGGAGATGATCAATTGAGGCAGGCGGGAGACGTTCGATCGAGGCTGGCTGGAGACTATTCAGTGTTAACTCACGATCCTGCCATGGGCAAGTAAAGAAGGATGACCTAACTTCGAGTTCTCAGGTGCTGGTAGAGTAGTGAACGAGATAATGAGAGCTGGGGGATAGCGATGGGAGATAAAGGCTTAGGTTTGAATCTGCATATTGATTGCTAGGCGGTTGGTATACGGAGTTGACGCTTTGGGCTTATATTTTACAGAATGAGGTGTGGGTCACTAGAGTTTGATAGACTACTCGATTATTAGGAGGACAGCATGAGCCGAGGCGATTAGTTAACGTTTGGATTATCTTTTTAGCGATGAGCTTACATTTTGCTGGATTGTGACAACGGGATGGAGGTTATTAGAATTTAATAGTGTGCTCAATTATCGTGCAAGCTGACACGTCCGAGAAATTCGTGACAAAAAAGGGCCCAAATAATGGGTACAGAGGCCCGATTAACAGGGCCAGGCACCTTAAAATGGGTTCGTTTTCGTCAGGACATCATTAGGGAGAGTAGCATCGGGAAAAAATGAGTTCGCACTCGAGCGAGGATTTTCCGCTCACCCAGCGCTCAGACTTATTTACCTCGCTCACACTTATTCGTTTCGCTCAGACTCATGAAGCATTTGTTAACGGATAATATGGCATCTATTCTCTAACTATCTATATATGTATATAAGGTCGATCTAGGCTGAAGGGAGACAGTACTAACATGCACTGAAGACAGTGCTCAAGCACACTTGGGGGTACACTGAGGGTGATCGAGCATAGATGAAGGGGGTAATCGAGCACACTTAGAGGTAGCATTCAGTGCACTTAGAGACGGTGATCAACCCTACTTGGAGGTGCACTCGGAGGCGCTCAATCAGTGTTGGCTGCAAGCAGTGCTCGGGAGCTGGCTGGTGACAATCGATCTGGGCTGGCTGCAGACAGTACTTGGTAGACGGTTGATCTGGTCGACGAGGAGCTGAGACTCGTTAACTCGCAATCGTGGGGATGTAAAGAGAGAAGACTTAATTCGTGCTCAGAGAGCTGGTTGGAGACGATCAATCGGAGCTGGCTGGAGACGATCAATCGGGAGCTAGTCGGTGACGGTCGATCTGGAGTCTCTATTCGGTGTTAACTCACGACCCTGTCATGGGTAGGTAGAGAGGGATGACTTAACTTCGAGTTCTCAGGTGCTGATAGAGTAGTAGACGAGATAGAGGGAGTTGGGATGGCGATGGGAGGAGATGGGAAATAAGGGTACGACCTGCCGGATCGGGTTAGGGAAGTTGACTTTCACATACGAAAATCTCTAAGTTCCATCTCCTCCCATCGCCATCCCTCAACTCCTTCTATCTCGTCTACTACTCTATTAGCACCTGAGAACTCGAAGTTAAATCATCCCTCTCTACTTACCCATGGCAGGATCATGGGTTAACATCGAATACAGTCTCCAGCTGGCCCTCGATTGACTATCCTCAATAGAACGTCTCCCGCCAGCCTCGATTGACCGTCCCAGCCAGCCCCAGCCCCGATTGATCGTCTCCAGCCAGCTCTCTCAGAGCACGAGTTTAAGCCCCCACGATTGTGAGTTCACGAGTCTCAGCTCCCGGTCAGCCCAGATCGACTGTCTCCGACCATCTACCTAGCCCAGATCGACCGTCACTTACTAGCTCCCGAGCACCGCTTGCAGCTAGCCTTGATCGGCTGCCTCCGAGTGCACCTCAAGTGCGCTCGATCACTAGCTCACTCTCTCCAAGTGCATCTCCAAGTTTGCTTGAGCACCGTCTTTAAGTGTACCTGAGTACCGTCTCCCATCAGCTCAGATCGACCGTATGTACATATAGATAGATAGATACAAAATACAAGCTGAATACAGACTTTTGCAATCGTTCTTAAGAGTGGAAACTGAATATCTCGCTCAAGCTTGGTGGTCGCTCAGAACATGGTCGCTCGCTCATACTACGGTCGTACGCTCACAGAGCTGAGCGGAAAGCCCTCCGGAGATCGGACGGAGACGACTAAAATATTCGTATCACACGCTCGTGCGTCCAGTGCGTCGGACGAGGCCGAGCGGAGATACCCATTTTTCCCGGTGCCTACACCGTTCCTGAACTAATAACGATCTTGCAACCCAGACACAACCTCGCCTTCATGATATCCCACATCTGGCTCCTAATCTCCGACTCAGCGCTCCCCCTCGGAAGCTTTGCGTTTTCCTCATCTCTTGAATCCTACGTTGCGCACGCCTCCAAGCCCCCGCCATCGGCGCGAGAGCTGGTAACGACGTTCCTGGAGCTCTCCCTAAAATCTACCGCTTACACCATCCTCCCCTTCATCGTCGCCGCCTATACCAATCCCTTGGACAGTGCTGTTCTCGACGATGAGCTTGACGCCAGTACACCATGCAATGTTGCACGCCGTGCGAGCACGAGCCAAGGCCGAGCATTGATGACTGTTTGGGATAAAAGCCTTTCCGCATCCCTAGTAGCACCTGACTCCGAGGAGTGGCAGTGGGTGGACGGGTATAAGCACTCCATTCGCAAGGGCGAGGCGAGTGGGCACTTTGGAATTGCATGGGGGGTGATATGCCGTGCTTCTGGTTTGCAACTGGAGGACGTGTGTTATGTGTTTATGTTCAATCATTGCAAGGCAGTGCTATCAGCAGCGGTCAGGTTAGGGTTGATTGGACCTTACCATGCACAAGCAATGTTGGCACTGGAATGGACGAGAGAGAAAATACAGGCAGCATTGGCGGAAGGAAAGAAGATAAGCGTAGACGACGTGGGCCAGAGTGTGCCGGTGTTGGATTTGTATCAAGGTAGGCATGAGCTGCTGTACTCTAGAGTTTTTAATTCATGATGGGCACTATCCTACCCTAGACAGGAAGTAAGATAGGTACATTCATTCTTATGATGCTGTGGTACTCGATACAAGGGGAAAACACATAGCAATAGAGCAGTCCTGCCATCTCTAAATTTCAACTTTCCCATCGTGCGTCTTGGATCTTTGGCCGGCAGTAGTTTTGCATGACGCAGCTGGACTTAATCTTTGCAGTCAACAGCAATACCTACAGCAACTGTGGTAGGCTGATAGAGTATCACATAACAGATCCTTACCCCATTCACTAATGCAATCTGCTGCACTACTGTAACCTACTGTCAGCCAAGATCAAAGACGCACGGAGAGAGTGGCAATTCCAAGGTAGCAGGACAGCTCTAATACAGGTGCCACAAGCTCACGTATCTTTTTGGTAGGTCTAATGATTATGTGTGGTGGAGGTGCCCTCAGTGCTAGCCGATGCATCACTGGGGTTACACCAGCGACTTTATCGTCTAGCTTAGCCATAATCTAGCGTCGGCCGGGTAAAATTTCGTGTCCGGACCCCGTCTACTTTATGTAGGGACAAGTTGCTACCAACGTCAACACCAATGGTTCGATACAAAGCGCGCTACCTCCTCTTCAACATCCTCTATCCTACCGCACAACAACTTACGTCATCCATACCCTCCTCCATTCAAACCTCTAGTGAGCTCGCAGTGCTACTCCGAGAAACACTATCGCAGCAATTCGGCGATTGGGGCTCAGGCATCGCCGGAGGTCTTTCTGGTACCTTCTCTCTGCTGGTTCTTACATCTAAATCTGCTCATTGTCTCTTTAGTGAAGTACTTCTCACCCACAACCTCAACGGGAATAGTGCGAGTTGGACGAGAACAGTATAGACTCGTGTGGGCCGCATTGACATTCTTGAAGGAGATCAAGGGACAACCTTGCATCATCAGCGTTGTACATGTCAGCGGCACCATTAAGAAGGCCGAGATTGAAGCTATGAAGCGTGCAAACAGGGCCATTCAACAGGTTTCAGTCGAGCAAAGAGAGGATATGATGTTAGATGAAACAATGACCAATGACAATATTGAAAGTTGATAGATATCACAACGGTCAGTAGAACGTGATGGGTTCTATATACGCATATGACAATTGCGGATTTTGGGAATGCCATGTTACATATCCAAGAGACTTCAGTTTATATTCATATTTCTCATTCCAAGTCGACGAACCAGAATGAAGCAGGTCCGAATCACACAAGCCACAAAACTATCACCCAAGCCACGTTGCTTTGCCATTTAATATTCTTATGCCCAGTTAAGACTCCGCGTTTAGGTCGCGATTCTAAAAGTTCTACTGATATGGTCCTATGTACTACGCATGACTTCAGTGTATATACAGAAGACCTCGGCAGAAGGGCGAGGGGTAGAGGCAGTGTAGGCACGCCAGCGACCAACCGCCCGCAGCCCCGAGCCATTCTGGGTACTCCGCCCACAGGAACAGAATAAGTAACTGAATAGTTTCAAACGTTTGGTACCATATTCTGAGGCTACCAGATGAAGAAAACGCATCGTATCTCAATGACGATGTGTTTTGGATCTTCAGCATGTGCTACTTAAAAATAGATCTTAACTCTTGTTGATCGGTGATACAAACAGTATGCCAGAGGCCCAAGGATTATTGTGATCACGTAGAATGAAAGAGCCGTGATAACCTCTCAACTTCGCCAACAACATCCACCAATATCTACCAATAACACCCACCATCACCCTGTACGTTCTATCGGATGGAATTCTTTGTCACCCAAACTTACTAATACTTATTTGCAGATCTCTACTAGTTATACATCCACAATGTCCGGAATCGCACCCATCGTTGGTAGACTTAGGAAAGGTCTCGTTATGGACCTTTCCGTGGCCACTGGTCTTGGAATGGGTCAGTTGTTCTCTTCTGAATGCTTATGTTTCGTTGTTGACATGCTGGCAGCTATGGGTTACTGGTTTTGGTATGGTATGTTGTGGCCAACACCCCACCGACAAAGGACTCTTCTTTGTAGCCCAGAGACTACCACTCACCAAATTGAATGTCTATGCTACGATCATCTTCTAACGCCAGTATCCGATATATAGGTTACCATGTGCCTGCTGTTCGCACCCGTGATGCGTAGGACCCCCTCCTTTCATCCGTCAATGGCGATAGATACTGAATTGAGGCATAGCTACTACGCCAAACTTGAGCAACAGCGAATTGCCAATGCTCAGCAGTAAGCTGTAGGAGGTTCTTGCATGCAGAAGGTACTGGTTGTATCAGGTATCGGATTGGGCAGTTGTACATTTCGTATTCGAAACCAATTAGATTTGTAAAACTCCGATGGTCCCAGCTAGCAGCAACAGCAAATAGATTGTTTTCTCACTACATCAATTCAGCATTTCAGTCATTTGATGCATGTGGCCACTCGCGTGGGATATTTTCCTGGTAAACGAACACAAAATATACAAAATACCAGAATATAATCTGACAGCCAAATGTAAAGAAGTTAATAAATACCAATGGTTACTCAAAAAAAAAAAAATAGCTACAAGAACGCTGGTGCACGCTTTGACATACTGTACAATGCTGCTTGCAGAGTACTGGACTCCTACCTCGCTGGCAAACCCAGCCGCTAGTACTAATCATAACTCCACTGCGTTACTGGTCTTCTGTCGGAACATCTTTGTGTACCTCTGGGCACTTCCGCACATTACCACTACAATTACAAATATGATCTACCAGTAAGTCTCCGCGATTTGGTGAAAATACGCTGCTTAAGATAACAATCTTCGCGTAGCGGAGCTGAGCGGCCAGTTGCCTAGTGCACCACACTCCAAGATTACCATTGCCTACTAAGTGTAGTAGTCAGAGGCTGAGTTGAACCCTCTTTATCTTTAGCTACTTGCACTACAAACTCCGAAGGATAAAGAGAAACAGAAAGACTCGAGTGATAACTTTAGCTCTTTCTATCTTGGGGGAAGAGTTGGAACTAGTTACAATGCACTCCACGGATGCCTATAGCGTCCGCTCGCCATGTTCCGAGTGATATTCTACTGGTGTCATTCATAACATTAATACACGGCTTCCACCTCATCCGCGATCTCAATACAGATAATGTGGACTTTCTCCTTTCCCGCGCCATAAACAATGAAAGAGCCATGGAAAATTACTGACTGTATGTACTATACACCATAACCCCGCTGCCATCTACTGTCTACAAGCATCCTTCCTAAACTAGGCGTTCTGTCTCCAACTCCAACGCCTCAAGTCTCTTCCTCGTGCTGGCAACCAACACATCCCTACACTCATTAGCACGCTGCTGACCCCGTTATCTCTACGGGGGGAACTTACTCTCTCTCCAGCATCTGCTTAAGCACTTTCAACTTCCCTGCTCTTAATTCCTCTGGAACCATATCATCCTTCCCCTCACCCTCTCCCGCCTCCGCCTCCGGTAACAGCTGCTTCACCAACTCCCCCACCATTAACGTCCTCTTCCCAAATGTATTCCCACCGTCTCCAACAACACGCTCACTCATGCGATTGACCTCCTTAGCCCACTTCTTCTCGGCGTCTGAAAGGCCGATATCGCTCTCGATAATCAAGCGCCGCAGCAGAGAATCCGCACGCTGCTGCATCTGCTCCTGGCGCTCTATAAACTCTTCGAGTCGCTGGCGTATGTTCCGGTTAGCGAGGGCGCCGAGGCGCGCGTGCATGGCATGTAGGCTTTCGAGCTGCTTGTTGTATTCCAGCCGCTGCGCCGCTGCACGGTCATGCATTTCTTGTGCACCCGACATTAACGCGTCGAATTCCGATTTTAATGTTGCACGAGCTGTTTTGAAGGCATCCAGGGTTTCTGCCGAGAATAGGATGGGCTTGTTGGCACCTTTCTGCTGCTTTAGGAATTGGGGGAGTGTGGAGGGTTTGGTGAATTCTGGGGAGGGCTGGTAGGGGGGTTGGAGGATAGAGACTTTTGGGGCAGTGGGAGGAAGAGCGACAGTAGAAGGCTTGGGTTGGGATGTGGAGTCTGGAGCTTGGAAACGCACTGGACGGGGGGTGCCGAATGGGTCGTGTCGCTGTGCAGGTTGCAGGGTGACTGTGTCCTCATTAATAGAGAAAGAAGTGCCAGTGAGAGACTCGTCGAATTCCACGCTTGAGAGACCGCCCTGGTGCCCGGCGATGAGGAGGTAGCCGATATAAGCCTCGTAAACTACGCAGCACCCATCAACCGGCTTCCCAGAGGTATTGACAATCTTTTGCACCTGTGATCTGGGGCTCGTATCAAGCGTTCTGGACAAGATCCCCTCGTCTTCCTCAAGGTTCAAAGCCGCCTCTAGTTTGCTCAACCAAGCCTTCATTGAGAAAGCCACAACGCCCGATATATGGTTTACGAACCATAGCTGGCTCGAATGTGGGTCCTTGGTGAAGGTGGGCCAGCTAGTGTATTCCGAGTTGTTTCCGGCTTGAATCCCTAGGCTGATGGTTTCATAGCTTGCGATTACAGGAAGGCTAGTGAGATCAAGTTTTGAACTGCGTTTTTTGTCTACCCATCTAGCGGGGAGGGCTTCTGTCTCGATGCAGATATCAAGCTTGCCGTCCGAGTGGACGATTCCGATAACGCCTACCGGACCTGCCTCGAGATGAAAGATATCACATGCAGCTGGATAGTCGTTGGTTGTAAACTCCTGAGGTGCAGGCTCGAATAAGAAGGGTCCTTGCAAGACCGGTTCTGGACCAACAACTTTAGGTCTCTTTAGGCAAGTAGGGATGCTTCTACGGGGGGGGGTGTTTCCACTGAGGGTGGTGAACGAAGTTTGTGCATTGGTAATGCCCGCTTCTTGGTTCAGAACATCGTTGACCCATTTGGTTTGATGGCGGATTATGGTCTTGTATTCCGGTGTAGTTTCTTGGGAGAAAGCTTCCAGTTCGGCGGTGATGTCGAGTGATAGCATTTGGATGTAATCTCGGGATGCCACCCAACGACTCGGAACGACGGGGTTGAGTGCGTAGACATCTCCACTTCGCATCAGGATATAGAGGGTGAATGGTCTCCATCCGTATTTTCCGGAGCCAAAGCAACACGAGGCTGGCATCATCTCGTCCTGATCTGCCGCGAATCCACCGGTGTGCCGTTTTCTGCCATTTAGAGCATAGAGATCTAGCGTCTGATCCGGCACCTCGAAGGAAATCTCGCTTCCAATAGTAAAGTCATACGTTCTAACGTATCCGTCCGCTGTCAAAACAACAAGCGAGGCCCCTTGGACGCCTAATGGATGCCACAGCACTCGAACGATCTTCGCGCCAGTGTCTGTATTATGATATCCCTTGTCGATCCTGTGAAAGCTATTCTGTGTTAACTAGTAGTCCTCGGAGCCTTCTCTGGGGTTACCTACTGAGGTACCTCCGGCCTCGTAGCATCGCGCTTCAAAAAGCCTTCACCAGGAAGCACGCAAATCGCAATCTCCTTCTCGCCCACAATCGCTAGGTACAAGTCGTCGTGGCTAATTTCTAGCTGCTGGATTTCGAAGTCGAGTTGTGGTAGATTTAGGACCTATATGTCGTGAGCGCCTCACAAATCTTTCCATCGTAGGCCCGTGACAAACTTTATGCTCCCTGTGTCCGACCTTCTTTGCTTCCTTCGCGACTACTGCAATGTTGGGGTGCCTCGCCTTGAGGTCCTGTAGATCAGCGCATCGCACCTCATTTCCGCGTCCCACAAATAGTTCCGAGCCCCTGGTCGCAATCAGCCGCTTTGGGGAGATACCGGTATCTCCGTCATCAGATGGGGGGGAAGTGAATGTTGAAGGTTTCGTGAAGAGGTCATAGCCGGTGGAGGGCTTTGATAGCCAGGGGAGGCATTCCGCCGCAACCTTAGCCATCGCGATACGGGAGTGAGATGTTGAGTTGTCGCTTTGGGTCGTTGATTGCTTAAGATAGTGCGTGTGTCGGACGTTGCTCTGTCGTCGTGCACTTGCTGATTGTGATTTGCCGTGATGGTTTGCAAGATGGTTGGCGGCTTGAAGTTCGACGCGAGCTTTCGTGGAACCCTAGACGCAGGACATCCTAACTGCAAGCAAGGATTATAATGCTTTGAAACTATCAGAGAGCGTTGGGCATAAAAACTCTTGAATTTGTATTGCGCGAAGAGTAGCTTATAGATAGAGAATTCATCTGCGCAACCGGTTTTGAGCCCCATTTGATACGCACAGAGGCCACTCTAGTTCTAAACCTTCTTATTAGCGCAGGTCGGGTTTCGCAGGATTATACAGTACCACTAAACAACAGGTAAATTCGCTACGACACCATTTTTCTTCTCCGCCATGAATAAGATCTCGTTTCCATCCGGTGCCGTCCCGGTATAGAAAGACTTTCGTGCGACCATCTCGAGATTCTCACATTACCAACTAAAATCCTAGGTTCCACACAACAGCAATCATTCTTCCAAGTTGCCCATCAGCACACCACCAACTATTCTAACAATCTTTCTCATCAAAATAATTCTTCGCATTACAGTAGAGTACCGTTGGTAGTTCTAAAGTGTTGAGTCGGTCCCTAACCGACATACTGTTAATTCCTAATCCCACCAGATCATCGGCCTTGAATAATGACAAATTACTTGAGCCCGTGTCGTCAAGGCAAAGAAAATCGGCAGCAATCCGTGATCTAATAGGAGAAGCAGTATGAAAAACTAAAGAAATCATCGGCAACACAAACCTCCATCCGTGTGATATGATATAGCAGAGCCTGATCACGTGCCTTGTGGTGCTGGAGCCTGGATCGCTAGGTAGAAAGGCGATTTGATGGTAGTGCTTGGCTACCTAGAACCGTTTCACATTAGCGGGGTTGGTTTGTTTGTCTTAATCATACTGTATTTACTCTACTCTACCTAGAGTATGACAGGACCCGATTCCCCTCCCCCTAGCTAGATAGGGAAGATCCCCTTCCTCTACCCTTCTTCCCCTCTAGACAAAAGAAACGGAGCAAAAAGAACGACCACACCTAAAAGAAAGTAAAGAGAACGACAAAAGCAAGCCTCTGCTCAGCGGCTGGGTACTTTCCCACCTCCGTGGCCGCAAGGAAGTCCATCACCGCTTGATCGTATCTCCATCCCTAGGAAAAATAATGTGGTACAGGGACGAAAGACGTTTGAAAAATGGTTGTGTGAGGCGCACAACGACGTCAATATGAGGCTTGGGAAAAAGATGTTTGACTGTGGAAAATGGGAGACCGCGCCGGGCACAGGAGTCGGCCCGAATAGCTGCGCGGGGACATTGGGCGTAGGACACCATGTGGTTCCTCAGTCGAGGAAAATCCTTACGGAACGCGTTATCTGCGAGTCGAGGACTTTCAGGAACCTAAAGCTCTGTACGATGTTAGTGGTTGGACGGCACTTCTATTGGGGTATACTCGGTGCTGAGGTTTGGAGTATAACAGCATGTGCACCTTTGAAGTATCTCTCCACTGTATTACCAGTTGAAAATACATGGTGGTGGCTGATGAAGTTTATACTCCAAATCCCAGCACCGGAGACTTAATATATACATAAGTATGCTCTGCACTGGGCTTGAAGAGATTACTCTAGAGTCAGACGCTTTCAACACATCAAATTATCACCCCGGAGATTGAGAGAGAATCAGCATAAGTATAGAAACTTATTTTTCAGGGTACCGTGTGGTTTCTACCGCATGTTCACTTGTGGAAATAGCCTAGATTCTGCACGTGTCGACATTTACCAGCTTTCCAGCCCGTCGCCCGCCCGACAGCTTTCTAAAGCTCCTGCTGTTCATTTTTCCACTGGCTGCATTGGGGAAAAAGGAGCTCCCGCGTTTGGGTCGCTCTCCCGCACCCACCAGCACTGATCGTCGTCTCACTGTCCAAAGCGTTTAAGATACGTGGCCGTTGGTGCGTGTCCAACTTCAGTTGGTAGTGCCTGGCCACCAGTGATTTCTTACATTTCATCGGGATGGGCCTCTGACTCCTAGCCTTCCTAGAGCTATTTCTAGCTCGGTAACCGTAGTGCTTGCTGCATCTGGTGACTTCCAATTGTTGATTCGCTGTAGTTCGTAAGTACACCACTCTGGAGCGTCATTGCCACCCAAAAATTTCAGTGAAGCTCTGGTGCGATCTATTTGTACATCCACTTCCTCTGTACTGCAGGAGATCCGATCTACTTCACCCTCCTGCCCGCTAGCATCGACTCTAATGAAAAATACACTCTGCTCAGTTCCAAAGACGTGCGCAGAGAGTCACGTACCTTTACAATGTCAGTATCGACCTTCATATTGGTATGGCATTTATCTTACCTCTCGTAACAGCCTGTTGTCTTCTTGAAGAGAACCTACTTGGATCTTACATTCTTCAACCTGTTCCTCAACTTCATTAATCCTCTTTTCCCTCAGAGATTCGTCTTGCTCTATTTACCACCGAGATGTAAGCTCGCTCCTACACAGTGTTGCCACGGCCTTCCTTGGCCTTGTTTGCTTATCGATCGGCCTCTACGTTTCCAACGATGCCTGGGTGGCCTGGAATCCGCCGAATCTCCGTCTCAATGCTGTGGCCCTGCAAGAGGGGTCTCGCTTCGTTGTTAATCCGCCTCGCTAGCTACTGTCCTGGGCCCAGTTCTAGGTTCACATTAGCGGGTATCAGTATATAAGAGGAAGCATGCTTACATGTTCTCCACACACGGTAGATCCCTCCTCCGCCTCTTCCCTCCACCTTGAAGCTTCACACAACCATCTTGTATCGTCCTTCTTCATATAGCTAGTCTTTCGAATACCGCTTACCCAGTATATCCATAGGTGAGGACGTATTTCTAGCTTTCCAGCTTCATAGGCTGCAATGATGGCTAGGATGTTCATAGTATCCCCGGGGGTAACGAGTTTGCTGGTCAAAATCTCACTGAGTTGAGCCACTCGGTATATAACGTTATTGGCCGGCTCGTTTCTGTAATTGTTGTCTAGTTAGCTACTCAGCCTATTGATCAATTAGTGACGTTAAACATACTCATGAGGGTCGAAATTCTTTATCGAAAGAATTGCACTCCTGGCATTGTCGACGTTGAAACCTCACTCAATATGCTCCTCATATGCTTGAATTGCCGCTTTACGGTTACCACTAAGATACAATGTCAGTAGATTCGTTATAGTGGGGCATTTTTACTAAGGGACCCTGAATACGGTAGACATCGTGATATATTAGGCAAGGACTATCGGTGTTGAAAGTCCTCAGGCACACGATACTAGAAACTAGAGCAAAGTCTCCTGAGGTGCTGTCGTAGAAGAAACGAACGAAAATGTGTGTAAAGAAAGGTCACAGCTACCTACATAAGTACTGGAGGACAAGAACAGGCTGGCCTATTCCACGTGGTTTTAAGCTTCAAGAAGCTTTTGTAGATCTTAGGTGTTGATAGCTTTATTATCAACCTCACAAGCTAATATACGTTTTCGCTATCTGTCAATTGAGAAAATGAGTTCGCACTCGAGCGGAGCCACTAGTGCGCTCGGGCGAGAATTTCTACCCATCCTACGCTCAGACTTGTATACCTCGCTCACACTTATTCATCTCGCTCAGACTTATGTGTCACTCAGACTAATTCGTCTCGTTTACACCGGTACTCGATTTTGCAGTTTCAATTTCATTACGAAATATTTGTTAAACGATAATATGGCATCTATTCTCTAACTATCTATTTATATATACATACGGTCGATCTGAGCTGGTGGGAGACGGTACTCAAGTGTACTTAAAAGACGGTGCTCAAACACACTTGGAGACGGTGATCGAGTGCACTTGGAGGCGGTTGATCTAGGCTGGCTGCAGACAGTGCTCCGGTCCTCGAGAGCTGGCTGGAGACGTATCTGGGCTGGCTGAGAGTTGAGACCCCATTCAGGGGTTAACTCGTAATTGTGGGGATGTAAGGAGAGAAGACTTAACTTGTGCTCCTAGAGCTGGCCGGGGGCTGGCTGGAGACGGTGCTTGGGAGCTGACTGGAGACAGTCAATCGGAGTTGGCTGGAGACGGGCTGGTATGGAGCCAGCAGCAGACGGGGGCTGGCTGGGGCAGTATATGGTATTAACTTATGATCCTTTCGTGGGCAGGTAGAGAGGGGTGACTTAACAGTGTGTTCTCAGGTGCTGGTAAAGTGGTGGACGAGATAGAGAAAGCTGGGAGATGGAGATGGGGGAGATGGTCAAGTCAAACCAGCTCATGCTCCGCATTCCCGATTTAGAGAGTGGACAGGAATATCCGTCTCTTTGCTCTCAAAATTCGTTTCTGTGTTGTGGTGAGTGTTGTTCGTCGTTCAGACGTTCCACGGAATAATAAGTACCTTGAGTATAGAGTAGAAATCCGGGGGCTTCTTATAATCTGTATCTTTTCCGCCTCTACCTCAAAACAGTGCAATTTCGTCGAGCTCATTCGTCAGGGAACCGAGAACTGAAGCTTTCATTGAAGCCGCTAGCGCTGGAACTAGCAAAGGAGGTCCAGATGTCATGGAACGCTTTGTGTATGGCACGTAGGTATGCTGTTTTGAGAAGGCAGCTGGTAAATGTATAACCGCAGGTTGGAAACGAGTGACTATCATCGGTATACGGATGTCAACAAGTGGTAGCCTAGGCGGTCAATTTAAACACTGGGTAAGGTTAGGGTTTAGGTGACAATACGACTAAATTGTGGTGTGCCTCTGCAGGCGTTAAATGTCAGTCTGCTCCGAGACTTTGTCTCTTCCAAGTATCTTATTGCTAGCAAATGGGATTGGGCTGCGGGTGCTGGCATGAGCAGCGCTCTTAGAAAGCGCACTTGAAATTGACGGGAAGCGAACTAGGAGGATATGAAGGTTAAGTAGGCTTGACGGAGTACATGGATATGGGACATAGACTACTTAGGGACAGAAGAGCTCTAAATACTAGCATTTTCAGGTCATGAATTGGCCATGCCGTTCATAAGCTGCTAGCTAAGTTCGAATTTTTGTCCCGGTTAGAGTCAAGAGCCAGCTGGGAGCCAGCTGGATAGTAGAGATCATACCGAGAACTACTTAAGTACTTAAGTAGCTAGAGGTAGTCGTCGCACCGAATGGCGTGAGAGTGACACCGCCTCGGGCCGATGAGCACATGGGGTGTAAGATCGCAGGTCTCCACGTAATGTGGCCGTTATGCAGCGGAATCCGCTTAACTACAGTTGTAAAAAATAGAGTTTTTTTCAACGTTTCCTATCTGTCTTAAAGTGCCATCAATTCTATCAACCGTCCGAATACGCAGTGAGCACCATTCAAAAACGAACTGAAAACGCTTGCAAAATTGATAGCACTTTAATATGGATCGACCACGTTTATTAAAACCCCCTTTCATTTCACAGTACCTAAGCACGAAATGGGTCTACTCGGGCACATAAGACTTTGTATCTCAGACTATAGTTACTCTCGTAAACCAAATTTTGCAATTTCACAGCGCTAGCGAAAAAGTGAAAGTCTGGGCCTCAGACTAAGTACATATGTAAATATAATTAGTGCATCTCCGGCCAATGCACTTTCCAGTCAGCCTTTGCAAATCATAATAATTGATGCGTCACTAACTATAGTTTCAAGGCGTACGTATTGCTTTTAAAGGACGTTCGTACCAAGAAAAGTGATGAAGTTGTGGTTTCTTTTACATTTGAGCTATCGTAGCATTAATCTATCGTGTACCTTAGCACTACCGTACAAACCCTCTGTGACGTGTGATTATTTGGTGGTTTTACGTACCGTATGGGCCCTCTGTCCGTCCGAACCTCGACGTTCTGTACACTGGAAATACCCTTTACTACACCAACAAATGCCAGGTTCCTCCCATCTGCAGCTACCTTGGTAGGAAGCCTATGTTTACTCTAGAGCAGTCCATCAGCTGCTAACTGGTACGGCATATCCCCGGTTATCATGCTGTTCCAATATTAACCTGCTCGCTGGCTGAAACTTCGGCGAAGTTGCATTGATATGCATGCATGGCTGTGCAGGGTGGCTGAGGGATTCGGCCATTCACGACAAGCCCGGGCTCGTCCCAGGCCAGTGAGGCAGTTGCCAAGTGCTGATACAAACATCACGAGCCTAGGCATGCGAGAGCAACCCGACGAGTTAGCATATTTCAGCGGTTAGCAAAGTCTACAAATTACCATGTAACTGGACTCCAAAGAGCGGTATGAAATACAGAATGAAGCTGAAGGGTTTGAGGCACACATGCAGGTACTAGTACCTGCTCTGTATTCCGACTCTCACCACTGTCACCAACTACAGACATGAACGCCTTAGATAAGTACTTTTACCTACTCTATATACATTCATGTAAAGCTACACACAGCAATCAAGCCTTCGCCATCTTCTTCGACTTTTTCTTTAAGCTCTGCACTAGACTCTGCAGCTCATCTTTTTTCCCGTCCTTCGCATTCTTTTTCCTCTTCCGCTGTCTCCCATCTTCCTCATCAGGCGCTGCATCATCTTTGCCACTTCTCGCGGCAGACCGCTTCTTCCTCTCTTCCATTAGCTTTTGGGTACCCTCAGTCTTCACGAACCGCGGATTTGTAGGATCAATTGCAAAGTCATGGCGCTCAAAAACGGCAGCGAAACGAGGATCCTTGACGTCCATCTCAAAGTCTTCTTGGAGACCCTCAGCTTTTGGCATTACCTTCTTATACTTCGATTTCTTAGCCTTCTTTAGTTTCTCTGCATTGATGACCTGCTTCATGTCGAAATGGCTGAGTTTCTTGCCGTCCTTGCCGAGTATGTTGTCATCATCTGCCACGAGAAGTTCCAACTCAGCGAGTTTCGAGGCTTTCTCCGTGGCTTCTTTCGCCTTCTCATCGCGCCTCTTTTGTTTCTCTGCCTTCTTGTGTACGGCGTTGGATTGCATTGGCTCGTCGAAGAAAGGATCATCGAAGCCTAACTCCACTGCCGCCTGATCGGGTTCCTGTGCTTCGGCCTTGGGAGCCGCTTTCTGCTGGTTCTCATCGCCTGTAGTGGTGCCCCCTCTTTGTGCCTTCATCTTGGCTTTCCTCGCTTCCCTACGCTCCTTCTCCTTCCTGCGGTATTTTTCAATAGTCGTTTCCTCAAGCTCGATAACCTTTCCGTCCTTGTCCTCGTCTAGTCTAGACGTAAATGCGACCTCCAACTCACCAGTCGGCTCGGCCTTGGCCTTACCGCCGAATGTGAGTCCGCCTAAGAGCGCTCGGTACTTCTCCATATTCTTGTCCTTATCCTCAACTTCTGAGTCGGAATCGGAGGCAAGGTAAGCTCTGAGCTCGGTCTCTTCAATGTCACGTTGAGAGAAAGCTTTCTTTGAGACTTGTTTTCGTTGCGCATCGTCTTCGTCCCATGTCAATTTCACCTTCGAGTGTTGGAGCGCCTGTTCCGTGTCGTGAGTATCATGCTCTGCCGCAAGATCATAGGTATTCAACTTACATCGGTGATAAAATCAGTTGGCGTGTAGTCGGTTGGATCTTGTGTGCACTCATCACGGGGTTTGTCGTCGTTAAAACTTGTCTCATCAGGTATAAATCTTAGATCAATGAAGTTTGCCGTGGTCTCATACTCGGTGCCGTCGCAGTTCTCGTAGATATGTTGCGCCGTGTGCTTCGAATCGCATTCAACAACGGCATAGTAGTATCTATTCAAATCAGCACTTCCGCTATAAAGTGAGCGCAAAGAGTAACCCACCTTAATCGCTCCAATTGATACTTCCTCAGCTTCGCGCTATCAAACTCCTCGCTCCTACCCTCCTTCACAATTGTCTTCTTTATAGCCTCTTCATCCTCATCGCTCTCTTCATCCTTTCGAAATATCTCACGTGGCGGCCCCTCTAGTTCTTCACGTTCCATCCGCTGCCGCCCAAATTCCGACGGATAGACAGTAACCTTCACAACCTTTCCTGTGCTCGGCGCAAAACTTGAAAATGCCTTCATCAAGTCGACAGCGCGCACATTGTCCCAGTCGAGATTTACACACGCAAGCCGTCGGGAAACCTCACCAGTCGGAACCTCTGCCTCCTCCTGCATCCAAACCCCTTCCTCCATCTCTACCTCCTCTTCATCATCACTCCCACTTTCAGATGACGTGTCAATTACACCCTCTCCTCTCGCTGGATCAAAACGCACCCTCCCCTCCTCCTCTTCTTCCTCATCATCAGAAGCAAGTTTGTAGAAACGAGACAACTCGGCTTTTGAAGATCCCTGGGGTAGCTTCCGGCCATAGCGATCGATGAGTGGTGCCTGTGAGGAAAATTTGGGGTCGCTGAGGACGCTGCGGAAGCGGGAATCGATGGTCAGAGAGGTGTCCCGTCGCTTTGGAGGCGCGAAGTGCGGGTCGTTGTGAATTATTGAAAAACGGGGGTCTGTGGTCACCGGCGCTGTATCTCGAGGGACCTTAGATTTGGTGGGTTTTGGTTTTGGTTTCGGCGACATGGTGAGGACTTGTGATTTGAGCTGGATGGGGGAACTTTTTTTGAGAAATGAATTGGGTGTGGGGGTGGCCGGGTAAAAGCGGTAGTGGAAAGTTCCCACGCGACCTGCCGCGACCGCTTCTACTTGTTACGACACACTTCCTCCCAGTGATCCAGCCCGATTTTTCAACCTGTACCATGTCCTTATTTGGGCGAATCGCAACACCGTATGATCTCTATCTCAACTACCTTAAGCATAGCTAACATACATTCTCAGAGGCACTCCTACGACCGGAAGTCTCTTCGGCGGAGCATCAGCTACACCTGCTTCTGCGCCTAGCGGTGGTCTGTTGGGATCCAATACTCTTGCGACTACCGCAGTGACTGGTGACGGATTATTTGGGAGAGCTAGTACAACGCCAGCAGCTCCTAAGCCTGTGACGGGAGGTGGTCTGTTTGGTTCTGTGCAACCTGCCGCGACATCCGCCCCAACAACGGGGGGTGCAACCAACGCTCCTGCGAGTTCGACCACGACAATGACCCCTAAACTGTCACTCTTGTACGTTCATATCCCGTCGTTCTACATTTGAGAGGATGCGGTGGGAGGAATGCTGAATTGGGACTAGCCCGCCAGCAGCGAACACGACCGGGGGTGGATTTTTTGGCTCTACACAACCTGCTGCGAGCACGAGTACGCCAACTGGCGGTGGTCTTTTCGGCTCTGCACAACCTGCAACTGGTGGCATAACAACAACGCCTGCCACTGCTGGCTTCTCTGGTCTCAAGCAACAGCCGCAGCAACTGCAACAGCAGCAGCAGATGATACCCGCCGCAACCCTTGATGTCACCAAACTCACATCTACCACGCGTTTCGGCGATTGTCACCAGAGTGTGCAACAGGCGATGGAGCAAATAGAGTATATTCACACCCCCGGCGCGCGAGATGAGCGCTTCTGACCATGTATAGGGCTGAAATCCAGAATCAGATCTCCATGTCCTGCCAACTTGCGGACCTGTTCCCAAGCCACCGTGAAGCTCTCGAATCCATCCCCGTCGATGGGTTTGTTCTCTCAAACCGACTCGCAACTCTGAAATCGTTTCAAATGTCCGACCAAGTCGCCTACGACCATGTGCGCGCGAATCACGACGTCGATGATGACGCCTCGACGCTTTCGATCCGCACGCTCGATCTCTTCCGTCTCCCTCACGCACAGCGTTCACAATACATCCAGCGCAGTGCCAATTACTCAACACCTCAGCGGGAGAACGATGTTACTGGTAACAAACCCATGATTACATACTTCAACAAGCAGGCGGATGAAATGGAACGCAAGATGGAGATGATTACGCGGATCGTACGGCAGGTTGAGGGGAGTCTTCTTAGCGTCGAGGCGCAGGCTACTCAGGGTGCAAGAGGCGTGCATGTTGATGGGAGGGATATTACCGCCGTCACTGGCGGAGTTACCGGAAGACAAGATGCAAGGAGGTTGAATAGTGCGTTGAGGGGGTTTAATGATGCGTTGAAATCTGTCAGCGGCAGGATTGTAGATGCACGAGAAGGACTGGAGGCGCTAATTGGAAGCCGGTGAGCAGTGCAATACACACTTGAGTTAGGTAGTAGGAAACCTGTCAAGGCTATTACCTCGTAACAAAATTGGCTGGGGGATGTATGTACTTAATTTTTCTGCTTGTAGGAGATCTGTTCTTTCTCTGCTTTATTGGTATACTGTTGGGCGTTTTAACGTTTTGGTTTTGCTGCATGCTTATCTGAGGCATTCCCAGGTTTTCTATTCATTGCAAGACGGGGACGTAGAATAAAATCACGTGAAAATGGGATTGGACAAGAAATGAAAGGCGTACTCGAAAGTATCCAATTATCTGCCGTATTTGGCATACTCAGGTTATGCGAGGGTCAATTGGTTGTTACTCTTGACCTCACTATCGATACCTGTGGCGGAGACGACGCGATTGCGGGAGAGGGCAATCGAGGTGGAAAGCGAGAGCCAATAGCGTTAGCGTGCTTTTAATGTAGAGTGAAGGAGGCCGAAGAGTGCTAGGGGACCAGGCGCTGGCAGTCGGAGTATGTTGGAGTACCTACCCGGCTCCCGCCACCCTGCTGGTCGGTACGTCAATATTGGAGCAAATGTTAAGCCGTCACAACATCTAAGGAGAGCTCGATGAAGGAATCATGTTCGTCCATACAAGCCCTCGGATGCTTGAGAAATTATTAACTAAAGCTACGGTAGCCTGAGAGATTGCTAACTTCAGCAGTGGGAGGTCAATTTTGTTGGAAAATATGGCTATTCTTAGTAGTGTGGCATACAAATTTGGAGCGAGTATAGATGGTCACTCGGCCCGCAGGCCGGCCGGGCTATTTCTCCAGAAGCCTGCGCTAAGGGCGGCCAGCTTCAAAAGTGTGAAGCCCGGCCGGCCCAGCCATTTGGGAACGTTTGGTCCGCCCGTCATACAAACCACCACGAGCCCGGGAGAGCGAGAACCCGACAAACCTGAGGTGAGATGAATCTTAACGTGGCACTTCAGAGCGACGAGCTCTTTACTGCGAGGAAAATATGCAGGCCCAAATTAGTACTAGCAAACTATATTTGTCAAATGCAAATAGCCAGTCAATAAAAAAACACCAGCACAGTACAACTTTGAATTCAATGCCGTCTACTTCTTCTAACACCAATCCCCTTACATTGATCTGGATCAATAACAGTAACATTTGTTCCTCCCAATAACTGGATCGCTTCATTAGTGGGTGCAAACAACAGCCCTTGAAGCCCGAGGCATGTGTGAATACTTCACTTCACAGATGAAGTCATCCAGTTCAATACCCAGTACTTACGTATTTTGCAGTCACTCATTCTACCGTTCTTCCCCTACTTTATGATGCTCTAGACTGTAAAGCACATGGTTTTAATAGTGGCTACTGGAGCTGAGCTTTGAAGATTTCAGTTTACTGCGTATCTCATTTTATAAAAATCATAGTCGACTTCTCGAGTCGTCCAGGCCTGTCGCTCAGCGCTAGCATCGTGCGCTGTCTCTGTAGCTCTGATTGGCTTAATTGATGAGTGGCTAAGAAACTGAGTACACTGCACTGAAGCCGCGGTACCGTACCAATATTCCCAACGGGCCGGCCGGCCCCCTTAGGGCAGGCTTTTTTTAGAAAAGCCCGGTCGGCCGAGTGATTTTAGGTGACACATGCATGTTGACCGGAAAGAACTACAGAGCTATGATATCATTACTAGCTATGCTGAAACAATCAGAGAGCCAAGAAACACGAAAGAAGAACATTTTGACCAAAGGAATAGTGTGTTGGGGCAATCATGCAAATGCTAGAGTGTACTACATAGCAATGATGGAATGAAAGCAAGTGATGAAGAACGAAAGGAAAAGAATGTCCTGATCGTGGGAAAACTTGTGTTATATAACAAAACTTTCATTTGCTTCTCCCTTTTTTACCGCAGCTGCAACCTTCATTTTTCTCACTAGCTACTTATATGACTTTAGCTACACTTGAAATAGCATGGCTAGCTAGCATTTGCAACCATGGTGGCGGCTTATCATTGTTGGGCCTATATGAAGTTGTATATGCAGGCAGGCCCGCGGGCCGGCCGGGCCTGTTAGGAACACTGCCCAGAAGCATAAAGTCGAGCGCTGCTGGGAGCACAGGGTACAGGAATTTAGAAGCCCATACATATTGAAGACTGAAATTAAGTATGTACGTCGACGTGCGAGAATTTATGTCGGCGTATTGACCAAAACGGGGCCACCATAGTCGTCCTTCCACCCGAGCATTTGACCTTTCACTCTAAGAGTCTGGATCTTGGCCGATAGTAGTGTTGTAGGAGGTAACACAGCGGGTGCTGAGATGATATCTGGAGATGAGGTACTTTTTGCGTCACCCTGTTTGCCGTTTCTGTTGATCAAAGGACCCATTGCTGATCTTGCCATCCAATTTGGACCGGAATGAGATTATGCTAGGAGTTTATGATGGTTTTCTTGCTTTGAACTTGGGTCCCCAGCTGCCGTTTTGGTGTTTTCAGAGGGCCTGGTTGGCAGGGGCGACATTGGGTCTGTGGCCGCTATGGGAATTAGGCAGGGCGCTGAAAATGGAATTGCTTCAATGTTGATAACGACATAAAACTCCATTATGGGCTACAACTCAGAGAAACGGTTCTGAGTGTACAGAAAGGCCTTATTTTCATATTCTATGACCATAGCTGCTAGTTATCTATTTTATGTACTTATGATCAAGAAAAACTGGAGGAGTCCGTCTATTCTTTAGAGGAAATGGGCGGAGAAATTCTGGAGGAAGGGCCATGATACTGTAGTGAGCGCAATAGTTCGGACGTCATGGGTCAGGCCCATCCGTCCGTTAACTTTGAATTGTTTCTCACCAAAAGTATCCATCACACACCAAATAATTATTGCTTTTACACTAGTCGTCTGTTAACCAAAATCTGTTACACTAGGAGTCCCGTACAAACCATTAAGCTCGGTATAAAACACATTTGGTGGTAGGTCGCCGGATTCGAAGACGTGACGAAATTATAACAAAAACTAGTGATCTCATAACTGCACTTATCGACTAAGAAACTACCGAAAACAAAGTTAACTCCTGCGGTTGGCCGGTGGAAATTGGTTGTCTAGAGTCAAACCGGATTCTTATGAACATAAATATCGAGTGATAAATTATGAATATGACCTTTGCTACTGTCTGAAATGCGGTAATCTAGTTGTACTTTAGAGGGCCGTAAGGATTCTAGATTTTATGTATATAATGGGCAAACATTGAACGAAGATAGCGGTGTGGTCTAATAGCTAAACGCCGATGAAGCTAGCGCTCCCAACCTGAAGATGTAAAGTCTACATACGAGGATCGATATTACCGCTTGGACCAATGGTTCTGGATCATCTAGTATCCAAACATGAACGATCGGATCTGATAGCTATAAAATACAAGGAGGCGAATGCTTGCGCACCTCGATTTTCGTGATATTACTTATTCTGCGGGCGTTTACTAGCTGCTATTCACTTTTTTGAAGGTACGGCCTGAAATTATTAGTAGTTCCATTCCAGATAGCTTCATGTGTAAAGTCTTTAGTATTAATATATTGGGATTTGGAGAAGCAATAGGTACGCTCGCCACTTGGTGCTTGGAGTTGGGAATCAGTGCTCATCACTCGGTACTTGGCATGTTATCGTTTAGTGTACCTTTAGTTCCGCATTTTTACTACTGGTTCTATGACCGAGGAGGCTACGCCACGCCGTATCCAAAACCGTCTACAGACTAGACCGGGAATTCACATTGAACTTACTCTTTTCCGCTCCGTTAATCGCAACAGCAACTGCATAAACTACCAACATGTATCTCCTCATAGTTTTGACAACGACGAGTACTTCCAAAGTACACATACTGTTGTTTCTGCGAAAGGTACTACTGTCGGCCCCAGGTATTCAGTACGACCACCATCATCTCCTATCCGTATCCAACCCAACAAAGCAAATCAGATGAACCGAACCACGAATGCCGAGTACCATTAACATATCCGCCGTAGCCAACGCCGCTAGCAGCACATACTATTCGGACACAACGCACATATGCTGTGTCACAGTCAGCCATACATCATCACCTCTTCGCCTCAAAGCCTTCTTTCGAAATCGCTTAAATCATTGCCTTCATCCTGCGCACAACGCAACTGTCTCACACCATCACCATGGCAGAACCCGTCAGTCTCGGTGCTAGCGTCCTCACTTTTATCACACTCGCCGGCCAACTATCGAAGCAGGCTATCGGCGTCTACGATTCAATCAAAGAAGCCCCGGAAGATGTTGTGCGTATCGGTACTCGACTGCGAGATCTGGAGCGGATCTTGATTTTGATTGGTCGCATTCGATCAGAGGTTCCGCTTGGTGAGGATGATCCAGAAACCCAACGATACTGGAGCGATAAGTGCATAGTCCTCCGAACCCACTTTGCGGAGTTCAAAGACTTGGCTGCAAAATGGGAAGCAGGTATCGGAGGTGCGAGTGGTCGAACCCGATGGTTCTTGTCGCATAAATCCCGTGTAGCGAAGCTCTTGTCGTTTCTTGCTGAGGACATAGAAGTGGTGAAGTCGCTGCACCAATTTATGATGGAGTCGTGTGTTTCCCCTTCTAGGGTTCTACATGCTGATACTGATCTAAGTAGATACGTTTCTAGCCGTCAACTACCGTATCTCGAGAATGCACTTCAACAAATGCAAGCACCATTGTTGACAAACTTGTCACACGTTACACAGGCCCTTCAGCAAATTAATACTTTAATGGCCACGAAGCAAGAGTTTGTGAAGTGCAACCAAGCTTTAGTCCGCCGCATGGGTCCTCGTATGGAGATCAAAGGATCGCAGTCGGCCTATACGCAGCGCGGAAAGGCAGATGTTCTTTGCTCCAGTGTAACGATGCAATGGGCATGCTACAACCTCCCGATGGGCAGCATTGTGGTAAATTTTGGGTCGGAGTGTGACGACAATGGCAGCCAATATAGAGTAGCTGGCAGGTGGGAGTTTCAGCCAGCGCCTTGGCTGTCTTACAAAACTATCGTTACTCAAGTCATCGTTTTCATGCGGTGTGGGACGGAACTTGTTCAACCAACTTTAACAGCCACATTATCAACTACCACGGTTTTATCCGAAGATCATCCGATATGGGGAATTATACGAAAAGGAGACTTTCCAGAATTCCGAGAGCTCCTTTGTAAGAGTGCAGTTGGGGCAAATGATACCGATCAATTTGGGATGTCCGTTTTGCATTGGGTATATTTCTGCATACTCTGACCTGGCCATGAATATGATGTTAATCTGGTGTGAGGGGATATAGACGTGTTTCTTGGGTTCAAGGATAGAATTTGTGGAGCTTTTGATTAACCTGGGAGCCGACTGCAATTCTTCTAGTGGAATCGGGTGGGACCCATCAATCCCTCTCCATTCGAACAGACCCGAGCTTACGCTGACAGAACTGCACTGCAATGGCTGTTGTTGAAAAGGGAAAATCCTCAAACCGCAGCAATGCAACTTATTCTGAACGCTGCAGAGCAGTTTCCCCTTGATCCTCATCGCGTACACGTATGGGACCGCTTAGATTTAGCGTTGACAGGCTCTTATCACGACTCTTTTTTGGACTGTATAAGAGGGTATTCTTTGGAACTGTTTGGGCAGGATCCAGAGCTACTCGATTGGAATGGGAAATGCTCTTTATTTCGAATCCTGACGATTATGTGCTGTGGGCAGTTGGTCGATTTGACGTCAGTATGGCGGACATGCCGTCCACATCTACAAGCAGCTAATTCTGATGAACTTTACAATGCGATGCTTGAGGAAGTAGTAAACATTACTACTCTTTTCGAGGAACATTGTATGGCTCGGTCAGAACCTTGCTTGCTCGGCTTTCTGCGTGATGTGTTCTGGATATGCAGTTTTAATCCCGCTACTGGAACTAAAATGGCAAATAAAATTCTGTCTTCTCTTCTCTTCGATTTTCCAAGTCGTCGTCTTAGGGATTATCTAGTGGGTGTGTTTTTGCGAGATATACTAAGAATTGGCCCAAGTAAGCAGTCCACCTACTCCTTCACAATATTCCGCTACTGTGACAAACGCACACTCGATCTCATTGAGCACGCTGGTACAGACCCAACTGCGTTGCAATTCGCGCGGATTGTGTTTGACTTCTCATTTGATCGGAGAGAATTCATAGACTTGCAGCAATGCATCCAAGGCGTTGACCGCCAGGTGCTTGACTGGATACTTTACCTGTATGCAGATGATGAGAAACTAGGCCCAGAGTGTGTTGAGCTACTTGTAAGGGAAGGTGCGAATGTTAATTTCGTCCTCTCCAACTATCACGACGAGAAGGGGAATGCATTCAAACAACCCATGAACATACCTTTGACCCCGCTCTCGAAGGTTGTAAGGAGTGGAGGCTGGGGGGCGTTGCCGCGGGTACGCCTTCTGCTAGAATATGGCGCAGACGTTTTATTGGACACAAGGGGGGGATACCTCTCGGTCGTTACGAGGAAATTTCGGGATAACTGTATATCTTCAAATGGGGAGAGATGCAAGAGATACACGGAATTGGTGGAGCTTCTAGAAGAACTTGAACGCGCTGAGATTGCTAAGAGAGGGTTTCAGCTGCCTGAAGCCCCTCCAACAGGTACTGTCCACTTTCCTTCCTCCATTCATCACGCTGACGGAATTTAGCACCACCTCGTCGCAAAACTTTCTACACCAGTTATGGTGAGGGCTCAAGGGCACCCTTCTGGGATCACGTTATGCTCGTTGTGGGCTTATTTCTCACCTTCATCTCTACTCTTTTCCAATGTTGCGGATGGATCCGAAGCATTCTTCTCCACGCAATTATGTGGCTGCTAAGGAATCGACGACTCGTATGGTGGATCTTTTGGGGGATGTTTCATGCTGCGAAGATGTGTTTTGAGGAGTTTGGATGGGCGCTTTTGGGTGGGGCGTTGGTGCGCTATTCGAGGGAATAACTTAAGGGGAGGCTGGTAATTTGTGGTGGGAGGATATCAAACAAAGGAATGTAGGTTTAAGAACTGGGACGTCGGGTATGAAATGTGTTCTTTTATGCATTCGAATTGGTTTGTTTCCTTATCACCACTGGTTCCGATGATGCAGGCTCTCGTTGCCTTACCTGCAATAACGGTCGGTTTATAATCTGTAACGTGTACGAATTTCCTAGCGTATTTGCTCTGAAGTACCCGCACTGAAAAATGAACCAACATCCCAGGAATCCCCGCCAAAGATCAGGTGGGTTACGTCAAGCCTCTACGGAGACTTTTGCGTCGATACCAATAGTGTGACACTTCATACCGTTGTGGAAGATCCTGGACGATTAAGAAAACAAATGTTGCGAATGTATTCTACCATATGAACAGGGGCTGTGGCGCAGTGGTAGCGCGTTCGCTTTGCAGTCGTAATTTGCGAAAGGCCTAGGGTTCGATCCCCTACTGCTCCAGTCTTTTGCTCAGGGAGTTGTTGGCGGTGGAGTTCGAGAAATGCTTGTCTGGTGTAGTAACATTGTGGTGGTGTAGACTTTTGGCCTGTGTGCAATAAACTGACTCTTTAGTATTCAGGATCTGGTAAGCGTGCGTTAGAATGGCCTTGGTCAAGGGGTTTGTGGTATACTGCGTTTGATTCATGTCGAAAGTGAATGAGCGCGGAGGATATTGATTGGGACAGGGCGGGTGGATGGAAATATGCTATTGGGAATTGCGCAGATGGGCAGGAGGTCTTATCCAAATTTCACTGGTCCCTCTCATCATATAGGTCCTTGTCATCATCGCTGTCGCCGCTACTGTACCAACAAGTGAAGTTCAAACAAGCACTGTTAGATATTAAGTTTGTTTTTGGACGATGGTAAAATAGCAGCTTTGTTAAATAAACCAAGGTGAAATAACATTGTTTGGAAACGAGCAAATCTAGCATGCAGTCCTGGTTTCGCAGATGACCACGGTGATATCCGAACATCATCTGTCGGTATAGTTAGTCTTCTTGAGCTTCTTTCTTGGTCCTCCACAAAGCGGAGTGCGAATCTATGATACGTAAGCTAGACGAACCATTCGCACCCAACCCTCCCTCCAATATTCAACCCTCCGGACACTGAACCTCGTCTTCTAAAAACTGTCTTTACACCTCCACCTTTCTTTCACACATTTACTCACAACGATCCTATTCTCTTTCTTACTAACCCTCTGCACAAACTAAACCTTATGACGACTCTTAACGACACTCTCGTCTGCAGCGGCAGCGAAATTCCACTAGTCGACACGATCCCCGTCGAAAAAACTATCCCCCTCTCCTGGTTCCTCACCTGGTCGCAGCAAAAATCTATTGAATACAACAAGCTCCGCCAGCAACTCCTAGCCACGAGTGAGCAGCTCGTCAAAGCACTTGTCGGCAGAGACACCGATAACCCCGAGTGGGAGGATGAGCGGAAGCTATTGAATCTACGAATCAAAGAGCTGGAACGCGACAATGCTAAACTTCAGGAGGAAGTGGAACATCTGTTGGAAACAAACAACAGGTTACTGAGCGACGCAGGAAATCAATTCTTCGACGAGCTGGACAGGGACAATATCATACTCCGGGATCGGGTCCAAGAATTAGAGCTTCTTGAGCATGACCAGCATGATGAGATTCAACGCCTGGATGCTGAACTTCGCCAGGTCGAAAGCGAGAAAACGGTACTCGATGGAGAGTATAAGGGTTTGTTCGACGCCTACAAAGGATTGGAAAAGGACAAGCCCCAAATGCTTGAAGAGGAGCACCGACTAATTGAGGAGATCGATGGCATGAAAGTTGCTATGGAACGTCTCCAAGATGAGAATGAAGACTTAAAGAAGGAAAAGCTACAGGAGGAGGAACAGAAAGAGCAACTGCTTGAAGGAAAGGTCGCTTGGGAACATGAAAAGTTGAAGCTCAACCGAGGTATGAAACGATTGCTAGATGAAGTCGAGCAATTAGAGGAAGAGAAGCAAACTCTACAGGAAGAGAAGAATCTCTGGGAAAAGTTAGGACACGAGATCGAGGTCAAGCGCTTGACCAACGAGAACAACGAGCTCAAGATGGAAAACATGGAGCTGCAGGGCGAGAAGGAAGGCAAACTGCAGCAATGGAAGTCTGACATCGAGATGGAGAGGTCGCAGATATTGCGCGAGAAGGCTCGACTGGAGAATGAAAAGGAGCACCTTGAAGAAATGAAGAAGAACTTGAACGACGACAGGCAGAATCTCGAAGTCAAGATGAACGAGCTGCTTGACGAGCAGAACCGTCTTGAGCGGTGGGAGAATAAATTATCAGACGAGAGGCTGCAGGTCTGGAGGCGCGAGATGGACGTGCAGATGGAGAGAACGCATCTACAGGCGGACAGGGAAGCTCTCCAGAATTGGATAAAGGGAGTCTCGGATCCGGGGAACAAGACTCCACCTAGTTCCCAGGAGAACGCTATTAATAAGCCACCCGTCTTCTGCCGCATCGTCCATACTCCTGCTCCGAGTGTTACTTCTCCTCTTGAGCAGCTCAATACCAATGACCTCGACGAAACGACTTCCAACCCAGTATCCAATGGCTCCATCGAAGCGACTTCCAGCTCAGCATCCAATGGCTCCGCTAAAACGACTTCCAACATAGCATCGGCCACCCCCCGCATTCCACCTCACCTGAGGGCGCCCTCCAACTCTCCTCCCTATCGTCCTGAGAATACCCCAGTTCCTCAGCAACAGCCAAAACCAGCCTTTAAACCCCCAACCATCACTATGTTCCATGGCGCCCCGCACGAGTGCAAGCCGAAGTTCATTGCTTCGTGGATTTTGTCTCTGGAGGAACACGGTGGGGTCAACGCTACCGACAACCAACGGATTCAGCTTGCCCGTATTCACCTCGACTCTCTTAGGGCTTACCCATGGTTTGCGGGATACTGCATGAAGGGCCATGGTATTAGGGATATGAGGAAGGCGGACATCTACCCGTTCTCGTGGCAGAAGTTTGTGAGTGATTTCAAGGAGAAGTGGGAGCTTGCCGAAGAGAACTAAACGTGGTGGGTGGGTTGTGGATTGAGAATATACAGAGATGCAATGCTAGCTGTTATTTTGGGCAGGTGCATCCACGGATCTAACAAAGCGGGGGAACAGAAGTGGATTAGATATCCCTTTATATCCGGCTGTTGGTTGGTTACCTGTGGTTCTCATCTGTTCTGTGGGGGTCTGGGTTCTTGTAGACTACTTACTACAACATATGATGAAGTTCTCCGACTTTATATTGCATCCATTATTGTACCTTCTGTTTACTTGCCTGTCTATATTCCGAAATTAACCCTACCTTGTTAAACGTAGCATTCGCGTGATTGAACAGGACCTATGTATCCTTCCAACCACCATGTCCACGAGTTATGGTAGTTCTACCGTAGAAGGAGTATTAGTGCTGTGCCGTTTAATTCTCACTATCACTAACATCTTCGCCTAATAATTATATCTAGCACTCTTAACATCCCCATTTGGAGTTACTAAGGCACGGCCAAAGTGCTTGAAATTAAGGCATATGTTCCATCCCACGGACGGACCCCCCCCCAGTTTGCGAATCAGAGAAAAAAGTTTGCAATATTTGAATTGGAATCAACTGACAAACTAACGAACTTCCATTCTTCCATGCAGTTTTTAACAGGAAGAGCTTAGAGGTGATAGATGGTGGGCGTGTCAGCGGTAGAGTACAGTTGACAGCAGTCTTAATAAGTACAGCACCACAACTACAGTTCATACTTACCGTAGTAAGTAGTAAGGTATTACCATATATATAGGTATGATTAAAAGCTTTCGCCGCTCGGTAATGCCGGTTAGGCTCATGACATGGTATGCCATCAACTGTGAGGAACGATCAAGTTTGTAATCAGCAAAAGTGTAATTCCACCATAGGCTGCGCTATGGGCACACGCGCAGCTCACAACAAGCTTCCTGTAGACCCTTACGCGATGTGTAGTCTATAGTCAACCCATAGTCATTAGGTTTTTGCAGGCTATGCTGAGATCTATTGCGGTGTTTCTTATGGCTGGATATCATGTGTTTTCTCACGCTACTGTAAATAACTAGAAATTTCCCCGCTATATTCTCGAGGAGTAGGCATCTTAACGGTCTAGGGTAACTATAGTCTTTCAGGACCCATCATCGCTGTCCCGTCTCGGGCATCATTTCTGTGGCCTGGTCCGTCCAGGGCCCGGTACGGGTACCTGCAGGGGACAGACGGCTGCCGGCGGTGGGCATCCGGTGGTAGTGCCGGTGATGGGCCTTAAATTTTCCGTACCAAGCCAGAAACTACTGATAGTTGGCCTTAAAACTTGTGATGCTGGTGGTAAACCTGAACACGACAAATAGCATAAAATAACATGATTCTCACCGCTTTTTACAGTTTAATCTACATGTCATGAAGACTGCAGCCCTGTAGGGGTCTAATCCAAGAAGATTTTGTCCTGATCTTAAACGGTCCAGATTTCTCTGCCCCGAAATTTACATTCCGCCCCGGGCAGATGCTTGCCCGGACGGGATGGGAATTGGGATACCTGCCGAAGAGAACCCCGTAGTTCAAGACATAGCTCCCCATCCACTATCGCTATGCAATGAAGGGCACTGTAGGTGTCTTTACTTCAGCACCATGGCCATTAATTCTGCCTGTTTTCCTCCAATAGAAACCAAAAAACAAATTAACACAAATTAACCCCTCCGCAACCTCATTTATCCGCCTAGAATGGACCTGTTCGGATCCGTGATACCTGCACACCTCGCAGGATTTCATATGATGTTATTGCAGTGGAATACCCCAACCAGCCATGGTCAACGCTCAACAGCCTACCTAATTTTCAGTGTCCTAGGTATCAGGTGAGTCCAAGGATCCAGTCGTACTTGTGCTTGATGTCCAAAGCCTTTTCGAAAGCGCTGAGAGGAGCATGTTGTCAGAAAATCCCCATGAACTGTGTTGTACTCTCTAATCATAATAGTAGTCGTGTTGTGAAAACGGTATCGTATAACTTTTGTAAAACGTCGAAGGAGGCGAGTTGCCTTAGAAGAGGAATTACGTTTGAGGTCCATACTGAGTGGTATCGGGGAGTCGTTAGTCTGAGACACACTCGCAAGCGAGCAGACACTGGAAAAGAGGAAACTAAAGTAAAACTAAAGATATCACCGTGATTGGTGCCACATACGAAGTATTGGCATTCTTAGTAGGAACGATCAAGTGTTTCCCAATACAGTCTCAAACTCGTAAGCTGGCAAACAAAATTCACAATATTTTTGAGCACTTCGCGAAACTGTCTTTAATCTCACAAACTAATGCCCGGTTCGTGAATGGAAGCTTATGTTTGCGATCAGGTATGGTTCGTCTATCGGATGGATCATATTCTATTAAGGCATACTATCCACCTAAAATCCAAAAAACTTTCCCCCATCCACAAAATATACAATGGAGACCTCTCACAACTTGGCCCTAGAAACTGCAAGAGTCTCCCGGGTACATCACCCTTCTAGTGAAATCCTTACCCACCTCTCTGTTTCGGCACCAAATATATCATCACCCCCCTTCTCTCCAATCTCCATTTTCTGCAGCTTCTCGTCTAAGCCCCCCGCATCTTTCTGACCATTATACTCCGCTACCTGTCCCTCAAACCCACACACTCTCAGCCACTGACAAGCCGCCCTTACATTCAGATCCAGAATCAACTCGGGTCCCACCGCTTTCTTCATCGTGCGTGGAAATAGTATACCGAAATCGCTTTGGCTTAGGTGTGCTGATTCTTTGACGTAATAGAATCGTACTCCCTCCTTCTCTTTTGCGTCGTTTTCTGGAGGGGGTGAGGGTGCTGAAGATGTTTCTGTTGGAGGAACGATTTGGTTTCCTGTGTTGGTACCTTCGGGCGTGGGAACGTCGTTGTTGGGGTGGAATTCATTGGATGCTGTGTTTGGTCGGGAGTCCCACTGTTCGAACACTTTCTGTTCCGGACCTTCTCTTCGGCGACCGGGATTGGTGGAAAGAACCCGGCGCACACCCTGTAGGTTCTCACTCCAGCAGAAGAATTCATCTGACATGACGACCAGGACCTTGTCGGGATTGCCTTCACCGACTTGGGGAAGAGGGAGTTTCCACAGCGGACGGGTGCGCTTGCTAAGGAGAGGGAGACACCAGATGTCGAGAAGCATGAGTGGAGACGAGGCAGTGATTTGCTCACCCAATGGGACCGCGCCAGGGGATTTATGGGGAACCGTAGTGTCGGGGACAAATAGCGGCGCCTCCTCCGAATCTGACATTAACCCTCTTTTGCCGTAGTAGACGGACTTCATCATCTGGATCATCGTTGCAGAACCAAACGAGTGACCAATCCATATCAACCGCCCCGGCTCTCTAATATCGAATTTCTCCCGGAATGCAGAGAGGAGCGAGTCGCGGGATGCTGTGTCGGCATCTAACATTGACGTTCCGGCGGGTATATAGCCGAGATCGAGTTGTGTAAGCGCCACGTAGAGTACCGAGAGCTCCCAAAGGCGGATTTCAAGTTGCCTGTTTCGGCCATCCGCGGTTTCCTCTGATATTTGATGCGGGTAGTTGGTATAGTCTACTTGGATTCTTGATGGGGACGGCGCTGCTGAAGAAGAGCTAATTCCGGGCTCGCCGCTGTCAGGCTTGAGACCTTTCACTTCGGTTTCGTTACTGGATCCTGGCTTAATGAAGGTCACTGGCGCACTACCATCGCGGTGTTCGGGTACTATTACGATGTTTCCGTAGGATGCTAGGGAACCACATAGATGTGAGTATGCAAGTCTGGTCCCGCCAAGACCGTGTGAAAATATTACAGTGGGGAACTTGAAATCCGAATCCGAGGGCAACAATGGAGCTTGGGAGATAGCCGGCAACGCGATATGATGCAGAATCCGGGGGATGTATCTGGTAGAAGCATTAGACACATCAATGCTCACCTAGTGTCGATGGGTGTGGTTTACGTACGAAATCAACTCGGCAAGTCCTGAACCAGCCCCTAAGAAGCGCGCATACCCACTGAGATACTCTCTTTGATGCGGTTCTGGTAGCCAGTACACCGACTTCGATGGTCGCGAACACGGGTGCCGCTGCCTAAACCATCCGGATGTCCATCCCTTCGCTTCTGCTCCTGCAGCTTCCCCTGACGGCGGCGTCGCAGTAGTATTCTTGGGATCTGCGGGCGTGAAGTGTTGTCCCGTCGGATAGAATACCCGGAACTGTACTGTAGATATCGACTCGGCTGACTTTGGGGGTTTTTGCGCGGTGGGTAGAGACGATACGGGGATCTCGAGTTCAAAAGAGGCGACGGTATAGGGTCCCTTATAGGCCGGGAACTGCGGGAAGACGTTTAGACGAGACAAGAACGACATTGAACTATGATCCGTGGCGTTGATGGTAGTACGTGTAGAGGAGTCGACACGATGGCAGGATGCGATGGTGTCGTTGCTTGAGAGTGCGTTTGAAAGGGGTTGGAAAAGACATAATAGTAAATTTTTTTTCTCTTAATTGATAGGTTGGAGGTTTCAGTTGAGACAAGGGTTGTCGCGTGCGTGCCAACTGAATGACGTATCACAAAACGTAGTTCAACCTCGGCACCTCCAAAAATGGGGAGCTCCGAGCACCACTGCATATGAGGTTGGGCGGGTTCACATCAAGGCGCTGGAAAGTGAATCCCCCAGGGCAACTGCCGCGAATCTGGGGAAAGAGAACTTGCGACCGAGCCGCAGGAAGCTTGGGCACGAGACAATCCTGAGCTCAAAATATATACATATGAGGTCAATATTCGTTCGCCTTACGACATCATGAACTTCATTACCCTTTTGGGAGTCCGCGCCGCCTTAGCTGGAGGGAGGTTACTCCTGAGCGGAGTTCGGCATCTAAAGAGTCGCCAAACGAATTTAAGATTCAAGCAACATCTTGCATCTGGACAGGGGATTTTCGAGCCTGTTTCAAGCGTTGAAGAACCTCGTTTGATGTACGATACAATCTCGGCCTTGGAAATGCCGATACTAAGTATTTCTAGTTAATGATAAACAAAGCACCAACGCACAGACGTGATAGGCTCTGTGGTCCTCCTCTTGCACTTCTAGAAACACGAAACGCATCAATTTGATGTAGATCCGTACATCAGTCATACTTTCTGTTAATTTGATTCCGGTTGTACTGGTTTGGTGGCAAACATGACCCGTAGTTAAGCCCAAGATGGATGCGAATACGCCTCCCAAAACTCGGATTAAACATCGACCGAGCGGCAAGACTCAATGCGTCTAGCTACCCCTAACCCATTCCAACGTCGTCCCACAGGTTATTTTAATTAATCACTGGGGCCGGAGTCTTTAACCCCTGTGGAGCGGAGCCTGGGGCGTAGATATGCTCATTCAGGGTTCCCAGCCGTCTCATGGGTGTTTATATTAGGCCATCACCGAGGAATCATATGTAAGCTCACATACACGAGAAGATAAAGCCGATGGTATACACTTGCAAAGAATGGACGATAGATATCGGGAATGTTTCACTTCGGTCCATGCAAATTCCATGAAAGCAGGTATTAATTGCTTCCGATTTCGCCTTCCATATGCGAATACCCCTACCGCAGCAGTGTAGACCGCCCGGCTTCCAACACCTTCTAAGGATATTGTCGCCGACCGGAGGTGACCGTATTCGGACCGGAGCGAAAAAACATCAGGTGCTGCAATGCAGAGCCTTCCGCTATAACCCCGGAAATTATGTGAAACCCCCGGGTTTCAGTCTTAGGTAAGGAAGGTAACAGTGTCCCACTGTCCGTCTCCGATACCCTCTGTCCGGCCAGGCAGGCGCCACAGAAAAACGTATTGGCTATCGAAAGTGCTAACGCACATGCACCTAACGTACACACCACGTATGAAGTCAAAAGATCAAGTGGCAAGGAATGGTTGAATTAATAAGCTGCGATTCGTCCGATATCGGTATCCCCGGGTTTGCCACAGTTGCGTATCACATATGATTACTGATCAAACCAAGTCTCAACTTATCACTCGATTCGTAGGTGAATATGATTGTTGCTATAGTACTTAGGGGAGAACCGTGTGTATATGCTATGATACAGTGAAGATAAGGAGAGGAGAAAGACTCGATTTATATACAGAGAATTATGAGAGAAAACTTTGATGCCTCGCCACTCTTGAGTCACTCGCCACTCTGAGTCACTTGCCACCACTGGATATGTAACAATGATAAAACGTTTTAATCTTCCTTGCTTCTAACTAAACTAGCTGAGTACGATTCTACTCTATAAGGAAGTCGCATAGTGTTCTTACCAGCGTTTGGGACTATCGGTAGGGTTAGCGAGGTAGGTAGATCTTGAGTCTTCACTCAAGAGGAGTAACTACCTACACAACGAGAGCAAGCTCCTAAATCTTGAATTAGTACAAAGAGCATTTGCCAAAAAGGCTGTGATCCGGAAGGGCTACAGCGCTGTATAAGTCCGACACTCTCTGTCGATTCTGCATGATTCGTGCTCGCGTTGTTCGGTATAACCCGTAGCCCTAAGCCCTTAACTTGTAGTTTGGACGTTCACCCATAGTTATTAGAGTTCTATGGTATAGCGACAATTTACAACCATGTATCGCCCGTAAGAGCGGAGGCCGAGGCCGATACGTATACTGCGGGAAAAACCCTCTTAATTGGTTGCAGTCGAGGCATCCGCAGACTTTGATTGGCCGATGATGATGGTAACCCCTTGAAGAATTTCGCACGATTGTTTCCCCTTTTCCCCTGTTTTCAATATATCGATAATCGCAGCTGCCAATTTTATCTCCTCCACCAATCACGAAACGCCCGAATGGTTTTCACCCATTATATCATGACGAGGCCGACCAGCAACTTTTCTTCATCTTCCAAACTGCAAAATTACGTACAAAACGAAATTAATAGGAAAAGTTTCACCAAAAGATTGTGATTCCTAAATCGGACAATGACATTTATTGGAACTTGTGCCGAAAAAAACTGCATCGTATGAACGCAGCTTACCCCGGTTCTCCGCGCGCAATTTACTTTGACAAAGAGCATGTGCTGGCTGGATTTATGGGGCGCGTCTGGCTGGCCTCAATTTGCTTAAACTTTGAAGTTATGATGCGATATGGCGCTTCGTTTTGCCTCCCAGTAATAGCAGCGATATTCTTCGTTGGCATCAGCGTCGGGCAAATTGTCGGCATCGGCATCGGCAATAACTGACACAGCCCACTTAGACTCCATCGGCTCCGCGGTCTCTCCGAGAGCTAACACCCTCTACTTTGCCAAGGAAGACACTTCCCGATGCCGTGTCTTGCTCCAGGCTAGCCACCAAACTAGTCACCACAACCGACCTCCATACTTCCATCTTTCTCGGACGGCAAAGCTGTCTTCACCGCTCCAACTCTACACCGCAGATCCCTCACCTCCCGCGATATATACCAGATTTGGGACATTATCCGCGGGGATCCGCGTATAAGACGTGCCTCCACGGATGTGTTGCCGTTTGGCGGGATCCGTGTATGGGACGCAGCATATGCAATATCCCAGATTGGATGGATGCGACCCCCGTACCATACGCATTTCCCCCGGATTGGATGGATGCAATCGCTGTGCCATATGTGTAGCCACGTAGTGTATACATGGGTGGGGCTATGAGCCGGGAGCACCAAGTCAATTGGAATCTTGTAGAACAGTGGTCTAGATTGTACTCCTGCGCGGTGAAATGTGCTGCATAGCTCCGTCTTCGCACATACACATCCCAAAGGCTGCATCTATTGGTTAATTCAACCTCAACATTGAATAATCATCTCGCTTCTGTCAACTACCAACCACAATCCTATATCAAGCTTAGCAGCTTGCAGACTTTTGCTACACTTTCTACTAGTGTGGGGGAGAATAGACCGCCAGGATAGAATACACTTGTAACTGTAAAACCCACAGTTTGCGTCGTGATTCCTTCCCATGGGGTGTGGGTCCGCAGGCCGGCTCTGGCTCTGATGGGTCTGTTTATTGGAAATACTGTATCGCTTCTGGCAATCTCACAGCGTGCGCCACCTAATTACAATACTGACTGCTACTATCGTATTCACAACTGCAACAGATAACACAGATAGCATCAAGCATGACAAGGTACCCGCATCTCTTCCGTAATGGAGTATGTACGAACACATAAAACGTACTCACGGCAGCCCCATTTTGGAAACTCCGCAGATAGGACACCAACCTAGGAAGTTTCTCCATCCACGGATGGGGGGTATCCTATCAGATTCTTCGTTGGTGTGCCACGTATCGTTCTAGTTGGTCCCATGGCTGGGTGATGCTGGGCGCCCGACGTTAAGCACTGCCGCCCACTTACGACATAAAGCCATTCTGTAACTGTGGGTGTTCTAACCCCATACATGTCGAGTAGATTATATCAAGAAATCGATCTACTTACCAAATCCCATCCATCACCACTCCATATTCTTGCCAGCGTCCCATCCATGGCTCCATGGCTAAGTTAGCCGGTTCCGCAAGAAGCCATTGAATTTGTAAAGCTCGCCGGGCCTGGTCCCATTATCAACAGTAGTACTGATGATCGTTATCCCCCACGCTGGTGAAAAGTGCAGAAACGCCTACAACCCCAAGCACGATAAAAGGTTATGACTGGGGTCGGTAGACTGAAACCAGTTGATTCTTCAACGGTGAGGTTCAATCAACCAATGGCCGATGGATGCAACCTTTTGATGCAATAGCCCATTATGCAACACTTATCACCAGTGCGGTGGATAACACTAATAGCGGAGAGATCAGAGGCAGGTACAACCGGGAGGGGTTTAATCGAGGAGGGTGGGGTGGAGATCAAACCTAGAGCCGAATATATAGAAGCGAGAGCGATGGTGATGCATAAACTGTGACAGCTCGACTGCTACATTAGAAACGACACGGGTGTTCCCACACCGTTCTCATTCTCGTTTCCCTTGTCAGCATTATGCTCCGTAGTTGACCTTGTTTTCAGAGCATGCCATCTGCTAAGAACCTAAAAACCGTTGCTCATTGGTAACTGGGTTTTCCTCTCGACACAGTAATCCGGGGTTAGAGCATGGGGGGGTGTAAGGTGTGGTTGAACAGTGTTGCATCCATCGAGGACCGAAACGCGAGCTGATGCATCGTCAAAAAATGCAAACAAGGCTGACAAATGTCATAGATAGGCTTTCAAACTCCCACAAGCAAAAAACCCTCACCCTCTTTGCAGAGTTGGCTCTAGGTAGCTTGGATATAATCGTCGGCGGCAAACAATTACATGGAAATAAAAGAGAGCGATTCAAAAACCCACGAAAAAAAAGCAGCCATAAGGTAGTACAGTTGCGGAAGAAAAGTGGTGAGACGTGCGGAGATCTCCATCGTCAACAATATCTATTGAACCAATGAAAGTGCCTCAATCTCAATAACCCAAAGACCCAAGGTCAATGGCCACGCAAATCCCCAATTCTTGCGAGCATAGCTGGCATAGGGGTCCATTTTTTGTTGAGTTGTGCGTCTCACTACTTTTCTTCTTCTACGACTGTATGTCCAGCCATCTCGGCGTGCGCAGGCGGGGAAAAAGACCGACACCGCTGAAAAAACACCCTGAACCCCCGGCGTCTAGGTATCAGTTCCTGACCACGAGGACCACACGCACGGCTAACTATCCGTTAACCCCGGACTCGGACCCCTGATGAAAAAAAAAAAGGAAAAGAAAAGAAAAAGAAAAAGAATTCGTCGGTGGCTGTATCCAGGTACGCTTCAGACCACTAAAACGCCAGAACCACATATCTCGCTGAGAGGTGTTGCAGCGATGATTAATAGACCTGCTCTTGTATAGATTTTCGCTTTCGCTTTCCATCGGCAAAGCTTTCCAGCTCGATGAAAATCTGGGCAATGAGAGCAGAACAGACCATCCCTTTAGCATAAACTTAAAATTGAAAGTACTTCAGTGAAGACAGACGTTGGCGCGCTTCGCAGCGGAAAAATGTCTCGGATCGATAATTTGGACGTGCGCCGGTTAATACCGATCCGCCAAAAGGAATTACCCAACACGACTTCAGGGACTGGAAGGTTCAGTTGCTCTCAGACACAAGCCATCCCACTTCCATACCTAGGTACTTCCGTTTACATACATAAAAATGGTTCGTTATTACAATTGCACATTCCCGTTGTGCCCAAAAAGAAATAAGAAAAGACAAAAAAAAACGCCTCCGCTCCAACCCCAACCACAACCCAAAGCAAAAGAACACCACACCTATTTTCCCCCCAGATCCATCGGCGCTTTCCAATCCTCCGTTCGTGACATCTCAATGTTGATATACACATCGCCAACAGAATTACCAGATTTGGACTTCTCCATCCTCCTCTTCCTAACCAGCACCCTGAGACTTGGAATCGAGAACGCAATGAGCGATGACACAACCATCACCATAGTCCCAAAGATATACCAATTCCTTTGGTCGATGGGCAACGGGCGGCCTTCTGTGTAGCCTCCCAGCTTAGCCGCAAGCATGCGGTAGAACGTCATCCCGATGGAGATAAACCCGAGTCCCACAATTGCCATCACTCCGTACCGTTGCGTTTGTGCTTCCGTTCGGGGTAGCTGTAGAAGTGCCACTATCGGTACCGCGAGGATAAAGAAGTCCGAGACGATGTTGAGGAGGCATGTGACAAATATGGGAGGCCACTGGACCACTGCTAGACACAGTGCTGTTCCGGGAGGAGGTTTAAGGTCCCTAGGCACAGTCAGCACCTTAGTGTATGCATGGGGGTATTGGGGGACCCACCAATTCCGTGGTATGGGGTAGCAGTAGAAGGTAAGTATAGCCATTGAGCCGAGGAAAGTCAATGTAGTGACAACGACAGTTACTCGGAACAACAATCGCAGCCGTGGCTGGAACGCACGGTATGCGGAAGTGTAGACGGCCAGAAACGCAACCTTGGGAAACCAAAGACTTGCGACGTGGAGGAGATCGGCGGCAAAGATTATCTTGAAGATGTGAGGAGTTGACAAGGCCAGGCGGATATCGGCTTCGTTGAGGCCCTGCGAAGCCCATCTTAGGATCTGAACTCCCTGCTCAACCCACACCGAGAAGGCTGCGATGGCAAAGGCCGCTCCGATGACCATCGATACTGTTCCCAATATTTCGAGAGATGTCTTGAACTCCTGCCTGAGCAGTAATAGGACGCGGAGTCCCGCGAGGACAGCGCATAGGGCGATCCCCAGGATCTGGAGTCCTACCATTACAGACGTCTTCATGTTGTGCTATCGATGGAGAAAATGCGGTTCGAAGGCGAAAGGAGGGGACGAGGTGCTACAGCAAGCGTGGAGGATAATATATCTGTGCGTGAAACATGGAGTGTGTGTACAGACACGGGGGTGAAGCTGGGGTGGGTAGGCTATCTATCTGGTCCGAGCAACCGTGGTACTGGTAAGTGAAGAGGGGTTCGCCTGGATACTGTAGAGAATCCGGTTGGTCGCTCATGAAAAAAAAAACCTTGTTAGGGGCAGTCTGGAATATGCACCTATAGTACAAAGGGAAGACTTGATGAACAGGGGCGATGATCGCTTATATACTTTATATGTGGTATTAAGCGGCGAAGCCTGCTGTCCAATTGCTGCGCGAGTATGCGGATGATAGGCTCTTCTTGAGCGTCGCCGTTTAGCGCCTGCACATGTCGACATCTTATTTGCCAGCAGCTGTGTAACACTTCCCTGCATATCTCGCGCACCTCAGGCGATAGGGAGATTGGAAGACAATGAAGGCCAATTGATACTGAGATACACAATTCTCGCCATACAAAACTCACAATTTTCAGCAGTGAATTGCATTGTGGTATTCGCATCAGAAACGTTATGCAAGTATGCAATGCGGTATTGTGTATGTCGATATCACGATCGCCCCCACTCCTTCTACTCAGCCCTACTGAACTTGTGAAGGGCGGGGATTTGTATCAGGATAAGTCGTTGTGGAAGATAAGCCAGAGAGTAATAACTCCCTTGGTATTACAGCCAGAGCTGAAGCCTGTCTGTAGGGTCTGGGCAAGCCATCATCTTCACCACAATGAATACCGCTTTTTCAAAAAGAAAAAAGAAACACACCACAACGACCAGCTGTCTGCCTGCCAAGCGCGAAGTTGTGTGGAAATTGAGGGATATAGCTGAGATGTGGGAATGTGCCATCTCCACATCACACATAGATACATGGGTAGAACAAGGGAACGCAGGAAATACTTCCCCATATGGCCCGAAATTCATGCGCGGTTACTGCTTCTGCCCGGAGGATAGGGTTGGGTTGCGCGGTTATTTAGCGCATAAATTTGGATGTTTTCGCCACTTATCATGCGAACCCCGGGGTGCAGAGGGTTGATTCTATTACGGATATCATAGTAAAGTCCAGAAATCGATTGATGGAGCATGAATCCCACGCTGAGACAAGAGCGGCAAGACCCGTTGGATCACGTCGATTTGCATAAAGTCAGTGAACGTGGGGTGCCTGAGAGTAGCGAATGCGGTTTTCGTGAATCGGTTGGCCAGTGCGTAGGGCAGGAAACATACCCTTGTACGCCGGCCGCGCAACACCGCGCATCAGACGTCCCCTGGAAACTGGACGTCGCACATGGCCACACTCCATAGGTAACATAAGTAACAACGAGGTATATTTTTCGCTTGAGGCTTATAGTGCTTCAGCCTGCCACCAGGTCGCAGCCTAACAGCGGCGCAGCCTAGTAAGTAGGGTACCACACCATGCCACCCTGCACATGCGATGTGCTTCGGGCGAAAGAAGCACAAGCGGCGCACAGAAGACCCTGCAAACCACATGTCCAGGTGTGTCACGTGATAAATAATCAACATGGCCTGGAACCTACCACTTGGCTGAAAATAGACCTTGTGCCGGTAGGGGAATTCAAGTTTCTCGTAAGCTTTAGAGTTCGCGCCCTGTTGGTATTCCAACAACAGCTGAAGACTGGTCCCAGTGCGATTAAGTGATATTAATTCATATATGAATAGGTTTGATGTGCGTGAATACACTAATTGGATCCTTCTCTCTTTCTCCATCCACCTTATCACCATCCATGCCAGATTGGTTGACTAGGTTGACTAGAATGCGCCTCGGGAGCTTGCCCCAATCCCCGGCGTCTCCCCTAGGTCTTTCCATCGGTCCCCTGCGGCTGCCCGTTTCATGGCTCTCTCTTTTCCTTTTCCATTGTTTCGGATGACCATCCTCAGGTACCAAATGCCGCCCAATCCTCTACTGCAGCGGTGAACACGGGATATATGGCCTGGATTCCTCTGGCGGCGTACGCTTTCTGTGTCTGTGAGAGATACCCAAAAGCAACGGGAGGACCTCCGCGGCCTTCTTGTGCAAGGCAGTCCCCAGTTGTAACTGATGGCCACTACCAATGGTGTGGTTCGATGTACACTCTACAATCCTGGATTACTATGTGTCATCTGTGATACCGAATAGATCGATAAAGTTTTTGGGGTAGAGCTCCCCTTTCTACCGTGGTAGGCGTTTCGGCCGCTCAATTACTGGTCTCAAACGTCTCTCGATAAAGCACTCCCTGGAAGGATTTGTTGTGGAAACAAGGGGGAGGGTCGTAACGGTATACGGGTGGAATCTGTTGGAGCTGATTCTGGGATTACTGCTGCGTCGGAAGGGGCGGTGGTGGGCAGTGCAGGCGGAGGTTGGTTTGGAGTGCTTGTTGAAGGCCTGCTCGATTTACTGGTGGTAATATGCTTTGTCCTACTATGCCTGAAGGTAGATGGTTAGAGTTTAAGTTGCGTTTTCAAACGTCTGGAGCAGTAAAACAACGTAATTAGCATTCCTAATTATCTCTAGGAGTCGTAGCTCCTTAGCTCGTATAGCTGGTTTTGGTGGCATCTTGAAATGTTCGGGTAGTAGGGGCGGTGGTTGTGGAGGCGATGTTTCCACTAGATAGATAGTCTTGATACCGGCAGTGCAATACTCAATCCAAATAGCCGTGCGTACAATTAGATGACCGGTCGAAGGCGGCCCTGTTCACACATCCCGGCAGTATTTGCTAAGGTGGGAGGAGGAGTGGTTGGCTGACCTTATGGAGTGCTTGCAGTTGTTTATAAGTATCATGTGAGACTAATAAATGGCATGCTGTTGACATAATGCATATGCTGATAGATTGTGCATGTATGAGAGTGCGGGATCACCACCCTGTCAGGTTGACAGTGGTGGTGGTGGTAAGTATTGTTGCATGTCATCGTGTTCAAGTTCGCGATAACCATGATGGTGATGCTTCTGGTGTGGAGTTACTTAAGCGGCAGCGGCCATCTATCACTGCCTCTACCGTGTCATATGATAGTGTTGTCAACCTCACAAGTAACTGTCACCAGCGCAACTTCCGTTGGCTGACAGATTCTATGTTGACGGAATCATGCCGACAGCTTTGTCAACTCACACCACGGTTAACACTATCTGAGCATCAAGTGATGCTTATAAACAACTGCAGGCACTCCATAAGGTACCATAGTGAAAAATTAAGGGTTGAAAACACACTGCCAGGACCGAAGTATCCAAAATACACGCCATGAGTACGTTCCAAGACCGTTCCTCCACAAGATCGGTATGAAGCAAGCATCAAATTCGGCTCTGGCGGTACGTCAATACACACCAGTTACAAATTTTTCAACTGTGCTTTTTACAACGGTAGTGATAGATAGGTGTAAGATCTTCCAGCAACTCTGATATCTCTACGTCCTCTTCTCAACCTATCGTGCAACTCCAGCAGTCGGATCCCGGGGTTCGGTGAGTGATCCTCGATGATACGGAAGGGATGCAGCCGCACAACTTCGCTCTTCCTGCCGGGAACGGTCCGGAAACGCAGTTGAGATCTTTCCTTTGCCGGGTAGAGAAACGTATACAGATTCCGGGAGCTCACCATCTGCAGTACTGTCTCAACGCGATATACTACCATGGAACTTCTTGCTTCAGTTAGTAAGGTTCGACGCTACCTGCGGCGCTCGTTGGTGTCTGGGGGTGTATACATCTCCAAGGAGGTTGACAACGACGTTACTAGAGGTTGTAGTGCAATTGACAAAAATACGCTGGAGCGACGGAACATATCGTTGGATGCCGGAACCACATCGGTATCCGACCCGACCCAAACCCAAGTAACCGGTAGAGTTAAAATAAACGATACAACAAGACGTGAGTAAGCCAGAAGAGACGAGTTCTGAACATAAAAGGTAGACCTCGTGACCCCCCTACCACACCACCCCAACTCTCTCCCACTCTGTCATACCGACCACCTGTCACAGGATCGTCGCTTGAATTTAGGTGCTTACCATCAGGCTCATTAGGTTCTGACTTGCATATTGCACTTTCCATGCATCCCGCGTCATCCGTCACCTGTCACCTGTCACCCGCCATGCGTCATCCGTGCCAGTCGGTGGCATATCTCCACAAAACTGTATTTTCAAAGATTAGGTCTTGCCCCGACGGCGAAAGGCTACGAGTCTGGGTCGTCAACTCCCAACCTCTATTGTCGGAAGGGTACAATAAATCGAGTGCCGGATGGTGATGAGAGTGATAGTTGGTGCGTCTTTCGACTCAGGGTTCGAACAACTGTCCAGGGTTCCCAGTACTTCGCCTGCAAAGTTTCCACTCTTTCAGTTGTCATGTGACCCCTAAACTGCTCATGAAAGCGCACAAACACAGCTGAATGACGTGCGCCATGTATGGCATGTGGTTGTGCAGTGCTGACCACTCTATTCTCGAGGTTTCAAACATTGCAAAGGCCATGGGGCAGCCTTCTGAGACGGTTATAGGCCATTACGCCGTACCCTAACCCTAAACGATTTACTCTGCCTTCTACCACACAGACGCGCCGGAAGTGAAACCTTACCATCACACAAATACACCTCGCCACACAAACAACCATTTAGCCTATATTACGCCATCATGGCTAATCCAGATGTCACCTCTGGCATCAGCACTTCCGAAGGTTCGGGTGACAGAAAAAGAACAATGGTGGAACAGGCTGGTGACGAGCCGCGCACACCCCACCAACAGGGACTGCCCCCAGCAGGCAACGATCTTACTCCAATTCAAAACGAAGATTTGATCGAAGCCCTTCTTGAGGCAAAGGAATTGTACGGCGGCATGGAGCATGCCGTGCTTCGTATTATGCGTTTGTACAATTTCACAATTGCCGACTTGCAGGACGTGCTCAAATCTAAGGGACAGTATTTTCCTTCCACAAGAAAATCACCAAGTATTTTGACGCGGCTACAGGGCTAGACGTGAGTTTTTCACGTGTTCAGTACACCAAGATAGCGTCTTTCTACGGTCTGGCTCCGGAGAGCTTGTTTGAAGACGTAGAAACATTCGACCTTGTACGGGCCAGGTTGCCAAATCTCGTATTTGTCGCTATTGTTCGCGACATGGATCGAATGATGGGCCAATACGGCCCGCCGCACCACCACCACACCACTGAAGAAGCACGATCCCGATTCCTCACACCGGTCTTATGGAAGGAAGGGGGTTGAAACCGGTCCCCACGAAAAACTGGCGTGTAATTGCGTCAACTCTGAATCAATTACTTTGCAGTCGTCTAGAGGAGTTGATAGTTCGAAGTTGGAGAAGACGGGAGAAACAGGGTAGAGGTGCGCCCGCCAGCACTCATTTCTCAGATTCGCCGCCTCCCCTCCCGTTAGCGGGTAGCTGCACCAAAACTCACTCACAAGTATCAACCCGCCCGTTATGGCTCAGGAAGAAACCCAGTTGGATAACTCTAAATTCTTGCCGTATGACAGACTAGCCGTAGAGCAGCTACAATAACCCTAAAGTGCGTTGAAATCACTCGTTACTACAAACCCCGTCCCTGCGCTGAGATCTACACACTTAGTTGTATTTCACATCACAATCACCTGATATCTCCCCGAAAATTTTCTCACTCCCAACTCAGACAAAAAAAGCTTCCCATTTATAACAAAACTACTTAAATACGTAGGTGCAAAAACCAGCTTATTTATTCCCCCCTCCTAGCGGGTATATAAAAACCGACATCCAATAAACATAAAACTCCCAGCGCCCATTTTAATCCCCCTGCCCCCCGCTATATTCTACCCCCTAACAAAAGTAGCGTCAATCTGCTTCACCCCCGGCAGCGCCAACCGTACCTTGTTCCTATAATTAACCCCGGCATCCTTCTGCAGCGGGTTTCCCTCAAAATACACCGTCTCAAGCTTCTCCTTGTCGGCAAGCTGCTTCTCGACCTCGTCGAAGCTACTCAGTTGGTTCTCGCTTGCCCACAACTCCTCGAGTGCAGGAACGTTCTCGAGCCCCGAGAGGTGCGCGATCTGGTTGTTGCTTACGTCTAGCACGCGGAGTTTGGGATTGTTGGTGAGCCCCGTGATGCTGGTGAGGGCGTTGTGAGAGATGTACAGCTCTTCGAGCGATGTGAGGGAGGTGAGGTTTGCGATGGTAGTGAGGCGGTTGGATTGGATGGACAGGATGCGGAGGTTAGTCAGTGTATCGAGTCCCTGTTCCACCAGTTAGTTTTTGCCGCCGTACCCGGAGAGGTGAGGATGTACCTTGAGTTCCGTGATTTTATTTTTCCCCAGCCACAACTCCTCAAGCGCCGTGAGGTGTGCGATACCCTCGATCTCTCTAACGCGGTTTGCACCGAGCTCCAGGTTCCGCAGCTTCTGGAACGACTCCAACCCCTCGATTTTGGCAATGCGGTTCTGCACAAAGTAAAGATTCCTCAGCTCTGTCAGGGTTTCGAGTCGCTTGATGTGCTTGATATTATTGAAGCTCAAATCGAGGCCCTCCAGCTTGGTAAGTGTATCGAGACCATTGATGTGGCCGATCTGGTTATCGTACAGATCCAGCTCCGTGAGTGTCGGGGATAGCGAGGCGAGGCCTTCGATTTTCGAGATGCGGTTTTGGCGGAGACATAGTTTCTAATTTTTTTGTGAGCGGTGCGGGGGCGGGGGCGGGGAAAGGGGGAGGGGAAACCTGGATCTTTCGAAACCGTTCCAGTCGCAGCGCAGGGATGGTGAGTACCCGCTGATGGATAAGGTCCAGCTCTTCGACGTCTTCCGGGTAGTCGTCCAGTAGGTCTTCGTCGTCTTCGATAACGTCGACTGGCGGCCCCTCCTCGGCTGTCTCCTCGCCTTCGGTGTCGCGGTTGACTACGACGGCGCGAGGCTGGCCATTGTGCACGGGGGCATGGGTGGTGTCGGGGTTGTCGGTGGTGGTGGGGGGCAGTGGCTGCTGGTCTTGGTTGTGGTCCTCTGGTACCATGATTGCTGGGCTGGTGGTGCCTTATGTACCTTCGAGATAAGTGAGTGGTGGTGTGTCGATGGTTGTGGTTGTGGCTGCAGTAGGTATATGCGTATCGGTAGCTGGTCGGGTATCGGATCCGCTCTTTGTAGTCCGTGGGGGGTTGAGAGGGATGTGCTTCGAGGTTGAGCTTGGATGGCCGACAAGGGCGGGGTGGGAGGGTGGGAGGCACGCGAGGTTTGTCTCACCTTGGCTTAGTTTCACAACCGAGCGCCTAAACAACGTTTTGCTTCACGGCTGAGTTAAAGTGGTGCTACGAGAACAAACACCGCCAGACACGAAAGAAATGCCACTGCTGCTACTGAAACCATCCCAACAGCTTTCCAGCAAAGTAAAACAAATAAACAAACCGGCAATTCGAAAATTCGAAAATTTCATACAAAGTCCATGAGGGTCGTCAACATATCTTTCGTGTCCTGCTGATCTGCATCGAGGTCACCGTCACCCATGAGCGCAATCGATTCTATACAGCTACAGTCAGTCTCCGCGGATGAGCAGAACCACCTTACATACCTCGCAGGGTCTTGCGTATACTTTGCAAGCCCAGTTTCTGTTCCTCAAGGGCATCCCCAATCTTCTTCCTTGCTCCGTCGTCCTCTGCACACAACCATGCCAGAATTAGATCTGTCATCTGTATCCCAAACAATCCTGCGTCCAAGCGCTTTGACAGCCACTCCTCTTCCAGCTCCTCCCTGCCTTCCTTCGTAAGTCTATTTTTCTGCTCCTCAATTTCTCGCTCCACCTTGCCTAGCCGCGTTGCGTAGTCGTGCCGGATCTGTAGCACTCGAACGATTTTTTGGTAGTCGTTCTCGACGAATTTTGCCAGCGTGCGTATTCTGGGGGCAGAATCCGCCGGTAGTAGTCGCAGAAGGCTGGCAAAGATGCCGAGGAGGTGTTCGGTTGTTCGGGAGTCTTGCTGTATAATGAACGGACGGGTTACATCACAACTATCTTGGCCTTATCGGCGACGAGAAATAGGTAGGGTACGAACCTTCTTCATGAACATGCCAAACAGCGTTTTTAGACCTGCGGCCTCGACTACCCTGATCGCCACTGTCACATCCTGTACCGAGCTGACTGCATGATCGAGTAGCCTCAGTGCCCTCAGCTTACTCATCTTTCCTTCCCGCAACATGATGAGCGCAAGCTCCACGCCCTCGGCTTCTACAAACTTCTGCTTGCCCTCACTCTCGTCGACAACACACGTAATACAGTCAAATATATTTTCCACAAACTCCTCCTCGTCTCCGCCTTTGGCTGGGTCGCGTTTCCGATATGGCGAGAGCAATTGCAAGAATTGATCAACGCCATCAAGTTCTGTAATCCTTTTCCGGTTTGCTTGTGCGGTCTGTACTAGAATAGCGAGAAGCTCTGCCGCGTACTGTTTGTTTTGTGAAAGTGGTGATTCACGAATTTGGATACGCTTGAGAAGCCATGGGAATAGGTCGGTCCCCTTGACCATAGCCTCTGCCAGCGATGGCTGAGAGGCTAGGTTCTCGAACACGCCTGCACCAAAATATTAGCTATGTTACACCAAATATCCAACTATTTCAAGACCCACGACTTACTGAGCGTGTGATAAACTCCATTCCGGTCGCTGTCATTTCCCTCGTTCAGTCTCGAGAGATTCTGTGATAACATCTCCAACAACGACTCTTCAACCATTCCATCGACGAGAGCATTCCATTGCTCGGGCTCTACCTCCACCTCATCATCTGTAAGCTCGCTAATGACCTCCACCACATCAACCGCAATATCCGTGTTCTCATGTGCCAGTAACCGCACTAATGACCCCAGCGACCCCAGTTTCCGGAACTCCTCAAACAGCTCCGGATGTTCCGACAATATCGAAAACGTCTTGATCTCCATATCCAATTCCTCCTCACTCACCATGAACCTACAGTATTCTCATTAGCATTCCACTATACGTGGAGTGGGTGGGGGAACACGAACTTGTGCGGCTCATCTTCAAACTTTCCCCGCATCTCCGCGTTCTTGTTAATCAATCTCTCAAACCCCAATGCCTTCTTCCGCAGCCATGCCGCATTTATCATCTCCGGCTCCGCGAGCTCTTTCTCCTGTTCATCCATAAAATCCAGTATCTCAGTCTGCTTTTCGCTCACGCCTCCTCCGAAGAACCGGCCCCCCTCTTCATCCTCGGCCGGCGCGTCAAAGAAATCGGACGGAAGCGTAGATGGACCTGCGGCGGCATCGTCGTCCTCATCGGGAGCGTCGGCGACATGTGCGGTTTTGGAGCCGTTCGAGTCGATGCGCGCGGACTTGTATGCGGCGACTGTAGTGCGGCGTCAGTTCTGGGCGACTGGAAGGGAGGGGGCGGGAGGAATACCCGGATCATGGGCAGGAGCGATTTTACGTTTCTTTGAGGAGTTGGAGGCGGGAGAGGAGGAGGACGACGAACCCGGGAGTGCAGGTTTCTGAGATAGCTAGCGTCAGTAGCGATTCGATGGCGGCGCGAAAGGTGGAACGGAGAAACACGTACTTTGAATAGGCTATCTATATCCGCCATATTGCAAAGTGAATTGTTCGTAGGTGCAACGTGTGTGCGTAGTGGGTAGTGTAATTATGGTAGTATGATGGTGGTGGAGGGGTTTGGGGTGGTGGGTGACTTGATGGGTTCGCGTTATCCGTGGAGGCACGAGCCTCAGATCTGCCGATCCTACTAGCTGCTTGGCCGATGTTAACGGTCACGATCAACGAGAACCAACTGAGAGCGGAGAAAGAGAGAGGGAGAGAACGAGAAAGAATAATAAACGCCACGTATTGATAAATAAACAACCCCAACTGCAGAGTACTTTTTGTAGGAATTGCGGCCCGCAGATACTCCGCACGATCCAATATGTTCTGATCTGCCGACTTTTTAAAGTTCTTGATTTTATCCGTAATTAATCTACAGTGCAGCACTACCCGCGGCCCGGCGCCATTATCGTGATATAGATAGACAAAACTCTTTCAAAGTACTGGCTTTATCCCTAACCCTGCGACGTCTTCATCCAAAATAATCGAGTCCGATCATACCTAATATTCAAAGGACTTTAACGCCTTGCACCTCCATCTGTAACGTTTAGTGGAAGGACAATGTACACAAGCTTTTTGTAGTGTCCTTAGAATAGCAAGCCATTTCGAACTACGTACGGTGGGAATGCTAACCACTCGTGCCAGGTTCATCATACCTACATCTCCCTGGTGGAGCTTTTAAAGTATGATATCAAGGAAGTGGCAGGGAAGGAGTTGAACCTCGCATAGGGGGCGTGATAATTGGGACTTCTAACTACCCAGTGATACTCTGTGCGAGATTACTCAGCTCCTTCAGCTGAGAAATCCTACGAACTTATCATTCACGAAGTCTTGAGATGACTCGGGCAGGCTGGGTCTCGTGGAAGCCCTAAAATCGCTAAAGTCGGCTCTCTTATATGCAACACTACTTTTAAAGAGACAGTGAAGACTTCTTAAAGGGAGCATTCACATTGCCTAAGGATATAATAATAATAAATGCAGACAGACGACCCTCAAAGAAACTGCACACAGAATGCTCAGATAAGTAAAGCAGTATTTTCTCCCCAGCTCCATGTATTCATCACGAAGAATAATAATAAGCAAGAACACATGCCCAAGAAAACAAAAACCAACTAAGATATCCGAGAAAGTAACAACGAATGAAAATCTCTCATCACATTTTGAAAGCGCACCGTCAACAATCAAAGAAAGAAAATGAAAAAGCCCCGCTCACCAATCCCTATACTATGCGAATCACGCCATCAAATTAAAGAGACGATATCAACTAGACTACGAAGAATGCCCAGTCCTTGAAGAAGACTCGTCTTCGAAGAGGGTCCAGTCTTCAGTCATCGAAGAAGGCTCAGTCCTCGAAGAAGGCCCAGTCCTCGAAGGCCCAGTCCTCGAAGAAGGCCCAGTCATTGAAGAAGACTCAGTCCTTGAAGAGGGTCTGGTCATTGAAGTAGACTCAGTCCTCGAAGAAGGCCCAGTCTTCGAAGAAGGCCTAGTCTTCGAAGAAGATCCAGTAATGCTGAATTTAGAAATAGCTGCAGTGGCTGCGGCCGTAGCAGCTGCAACTCCGCGCTGAACCGTGCTACCCCTGGTAGAACGAGAGGGTCGTGACGATTTGGTGTAACGCCTATTATATGCAGTCCGCAGCAAGTCGTGTAGAAGTTGCGGTTCGTCAATATAGTCGTCTGCCTTTTTCCCCAAGTTGTTAACGAGGTCGTACATGCAAACATTTGAGACGATATAGACACGCGGGGGTGTGGTTCCCTCAGTCCCGTCGCTCCACAGTCCGTAGTCTTTGAGATTATCGTCGAGATTCTCACGGGTCGCCTTGATAAACAAGTCTCGTGCCTCGTTGTAGTCCATTTCTTCGTCGTTCATCACGTTCTGGATGTGCATATTTGCCTTGGAACGAACGATAAATGCAGGAATCTGAAAGCGCCGACAGTTCTCGAGAATATCGGCATCGATTTTGGTGAAACGCTGCAGATAAGATTAGTAAGTTGCCCTGTCAATAAGTAGTGTCGACACTTACGGCATCGTAGACCAAAATGATGAAGTCGAAGATGAACAGGCCCTGCTGGTTAAAATATTGCCAGGCGGGTATCTTTGCTGTGCCCGCGCCTGGTACATCATACCATACAAAGCGGGGGTACGGAGGCTCAGTGCGAGGATCCGGATAGCGCGCGACAGCAGTTGTCGTTTCGACTACTCCAACTTGAGCGGCACCGCGGTCTTTCTTCCTAAGGCCACGGAACGCGTTGATCAACGAAGACTTTCCGCTACCAGAAGGTCCACTAACTGCGAAGTGCAGAAGGTTCTCGTTGTACTGAACCCTCACCTTGGCGGCCTCAAACTCTTCCATAGTGGGTAATACAATTGGTTGAATCCCGTTAGCAAGGTTGTAGTTGGTCTCTTCGACCTGCTGCCGAAGGGCGTCTTTCTCTTCGTCCGCAAGTCGTTGTGCTAACTCGGCATCCTTCCTGGTCTGTTCTTCTCTCGCCTTAGCCTCCGCCTCGCTCGCCTTTGCTTCCTGCTCCTTCCTTCTTGCCTCCTCCGCATTCTTCTTTGCTTCCTCCGCTTTCCTGGCTGCCTCGGCCTCCCGCTTTTTTGTCTCCTCTTCGCGTTGCTGCGCTTCTTCCCGAGCCCGTTTCTCCCTCTCTTTTAACTCCTCCTCTTTCCTCTTGGCTTCTTCCGTCTTTTTCTTTGCCTCTTCTGCTTTCCTATTGGCTTCTTGTTCTCTTCTATGTGCCTCCTCCGCCTTCCTCTTGGCCTCATCTTCCCTCCTCCCCGCTTGCGCCTCCCTGCGACGAAACTCCTCTTCCCTCATTCTATTTTCCTCTTCTTCACGCCTCTTCCTTCGTTCTTCCTCGTCACGCTTCCTCTGGTCGTCCTCTTCTCGCTTCCTTTTCCACTCTTCCTCCTGGCGCTTTCTTTGGCGTTCCTCTTCTTCTTGCCTTTGTCTCCACTCTTCCTCCTGGCGCCTTCTTTGGCGTTCCTCTTCTTCTTGCCTTTGTCTCCACTCTTCTTCTTGCCTTTGTCTCCACTCTTCTTCTTCACGCCTCCTCCTGCGATCTTCTTCTTCTCGCTTATACCGCTCCTCCTCCTCGATCCTTTGTCTCAGCTGATTGACCGTATCGTTGTGCGGCTCAGGCGGAGGTTTGAAGGAGTCGAGCAATCCCGTAACGGCACCCCAGACAGCCGAAGCGACAGACGCAACAGCACCCATCTAATGTGGAGCCGAGTAATTATTGCTGTCAATGGAGCTTGTGCGGATTCAGAAATGGGAGGGTGATTACTAGGCTGTGGCCGGTAGGAAAACATCAGTAACAATCAACAAGTATGGCTGTCATACTTGCCTCGTGCAATTTTTTGCAGGTGTTGAGAGAGGGATGAAAGCCTAGGAACTAGAACGGAGGGTTGCAAAAAGGTAATGAAGCGAAGATAGAAGAGGTTCGGGAGAGGCGATTTATATAGCATAGGAGGCTCGGTGATAAACGATGGATTAAAGAGCGGTAAGGCAGCAGCAAACAAATGGACGAATACCCATCCACCATCAACCCCGCCATGACTCATGAGAGGTTTTGTGCCGTATGTTTGCAGAAGATAGGCAAGGCTGCACCCTGCATGTATCATATAACAATCCACAAACCTTCGGCGCTATTATTTTTCCGGTCACCGGCCACCGGCCACTTCGGCACAGCACTCAATTGGGTTCTGGGAGTATGCATCTACCCCGCAGTTTTGTGCGTTGGTGCTTGATGGTTGGCTCGTCGATGTCTCTGTCATGTAGGTGAGTTTGATTGATTTTATGTACAATAGAAACGAACACGAGGGCCTTGTATTTATCGTATTGGTGCAGGTGTACGAACACGCGTGCCTGGCGCGAAAGGCGCAGGTGCGGGAATGTGCATAATGTGTGCAACTCGCGGATGCCGTTGTCATTGGTTCTGCAGGGTATACAAACTTCACTTTACATACTGTTATCGCGGGAGATAATAGTGAGCACTGGTTGAAATATAGCAAACTCTGCAAACTCGATGGTGTTTTTCAGCTCATCATGCTGTCGTAGCAAAGCATCCATGCATGAGCTTATTGCGACATCAGGAAAATTATCCAGCTCCGCTCACCATTCTGAGCGCGAACTTTTGGAGCAAATACCTAGCATTCCTGGCCGCGGCCCAATTAAATCCCGCGTTTTTTTCTAATCTATAGAAGAGGTATGCATAATTACTTAGAGAGTGGGGCCCTATTCGAATGGGGCTATACTCGAATACCAAGAACGTTTGTTAAGGCCATTTTATTTTTTACAGCAACACCATCGCTCATCAGCCGTATTTAATTGTCCCTGAAAAATCACACTGTATCTTCGCTACATTCTAATCCAAGAACCTTGTTAGAAAAACCAAATCTCGCTGACTTATTTTTGTTTGATGTTTCGAATAATTTTGATGGGGTGACAAGGATCGGGCTTGGTAATATCCTACCTTCCAGCGCGCGCACGTGTCCGTTAGACAACATCTCACAAAGACCCTCCATCAACCATTTGCAGCTACGGCCATAGAGTTATGAATACGAGGCTGTTCCGTCGTCTCAGGGTCATACCAGTTGTTGTATCGCCAGAAACGGTGATTAGCCGTTAATGGTGTCAAAGCACTAATATGTCTGCTTTGAGGATAGTATTTGGGCTTGTACTCCAAAACAAAATGGCAACCATCTTTTTTTTTGGAGTCATGCGTCAGTTCCAAGATTGAATGTTATTATAATCCCTAGAGTGCCTCGGCACTACGCAGCAGCATATTAACAAACTGGTCGGATTTTCAATTCTCTCTGAACACATTACTGGTGCCCTTGTCGACACATCACATTCAACTGTGAGAAACTCGATCTAGATGAAGAACAAAAAAAGCAAAGAGCAGAAACGGGAAGAATGAAAGGATTTCGTCGAATTGCTAGAGACATTTCATAGCAAGGCAAAGAGAAGAACGTGACGTAACTGCCGCACTAGCAAAAGTGCAAATCGACTATAGGCTGCGCTACGCGCACACGCACGATACAGACACATATGTAACACTCGAACCTTGGATAAATCTGTACAGTCCATTCCAGTCATGACTGACTAGAAACCAGTCTACCACATCATGATACCAGTTCAGTTCCAGTCTAATTATCCCTCTCACTAAACTGGACTAAACTCGGACTTTTCCGGTCTAGACTGGTCCCCCCGCGGACGGTTGAGAACATTGTCAAAAGGCGTATAACCCGCCAATGGACTCGGTGCATACCCAAAGACCAATAACTTGCTAGCGGGCTCGCTGCACCTATTTCAGTCAATAATACCGGTAGTACTCAATGCCTTATCAAATCCCACCCAGATGGGCCCAAGCTTCCCAAAAGTCCGTCTTGGGCGGGCGGATGTCTACCCGATCCCGGACTACGATTTGTCGGGCGGAGAGTTTTTGGACTAGGGGACTACCGGGCCCGCGTGTAAGCCGAGTGATGGCTGGGTGAAGCGAGTGATGTGGCAGTGACTGGTCTTAACTCTGATTTTGCTCATCCACACTTGTTAAAAGGGTCCTGTGCCTAGTATTGGAAGCCTAGATAGGCCGTAGGGAGTGATCCTATACAATCAGCAGGCAGAGAGAATTGATAGCAGCACTGTAATTGAAGGTAGAGTTTCTAGCAGAGGTTAGCTTGGTTATTGTATCATAGAGTGGAGTTTTATCAAGTTAGCTCCTTTATAACTGTATATAGTTGGTTGCTTTTGAGTTCTAGGTCGATTGAGATGTCCGTTAAGAAATTGTGGGTTTGTTATGGTGACTGGGCTCGCGCAAGGTGTCCAACTATCATATATTGTCCGACTGCTGGATAACCTACGTTAGATAAGCAGTGTCTGGGCATAACTAGTGATAGACTTTCGGGGTGTGGGCTTCTTTCTTCGTTTTGTATCCATCTTCTATAAGTTACAGTCGTTATAGCCATCCTCTTCACCTTCGAGCTCGTATTGTGCATCTTTTGCGTTACGCTCTCTTTCATGTTTCTTCCTCTTTTGCGTCGTGATTTGTTGGGAAGTACGTTAAGAGTCTTGTTTAACTTACTGCTATTACTTTGCAAGAGCAAAGCGAAAACCATGTCTCGATTTGAAGGTACTGTTTCACCTAATCTCATCTCATGCCATCGTTATAGTGCAGAAGCAGACTGACAAACTAGTCTGGTGACAAGACACGGAACAAGTACGATCCCTTCTAGACTACTTTCGATGTTCGATACTAACATGTCTTCCAAGGCGTATGTCCCGAAGTTTTTGCCTTGGTGACTGCAATTTACTAAATTTCACCTGAGGATAAATTTAAAATTGAGAAAGATCAAAATTATACTGTCCTCGAAAGGCGCTCTCAGTGTCTCATCATAGAGACGCAGGACAAGTTAAAAATCCAAATAAATAGGACTCTCTCACTTAGGGATGTCATTTTAGAGTAGGAATTCTAGATTTAGTTTCTTCAATGTCGAATCAGCTGTGCTAATTATAATAGAAAACGACTTCATCCATTGCAACGCGCAACGTATTGTCTAACAGTGTACTCCAGAAATTCGCGAACAGGACAGGCAAGGTCTCCGATGGAAAAGCAATTTTTATTGGGTATGGCATACTCCTTATGGCTGCAGATTGCGTACAGAAGAAGTCAGAGGCTGTGTATGATCAAATCGTATGCTCCCTGATTTCGAAGCTCTTTTGCTACATACTAACCCCGCTAGTGCGCTTATGACGTCTATAAATATTGTACGACAAACTCGCGTAGGGAAAGCACTGGGACTGCAAGGAGGTGGAAGTAATTGGATTTCTCGACGGTAGGATGCGTCAACTGAGGACTTTCTTTCAAGTGTCGTCAGAATTCCCGATCATCTGGACCTGGCCCTCCTAAAGATTAAGGGAAAAGACCTCCGAGAAATGACGAGGCCGCACTTTCTGCTCTTGCGAGTGCGGAGAAGATTCGAGCTGTCTTCATGGGATACAGGCATCCCAATAGTCTGTCCCGTCCGTCAAACTGAGTCCGGACTAAAGTTTTCGGGGCTTAAAGTTTTAGAACTGAACGGACCAGGGCACTCCATGACAAGACTACAAGACTGCGGGCCCTACAGTCCATTAATTGGCCCCACAGAAATTGAGATTCAACTTAATGAAGTTTAAAACCCCCCAATTCGGTACAAGTTCGTCTCGGCTGAAGATTTGTTCCGGGATATGGTGTCATTTCGGAGCCGGATATACTATATCGGGCTCTAGTCAAGACTACAGTCATCTATACCGGGCCCTGGTTCTGGAGTTTTCTGCCCAGGACAGACCAGTCCTTTCATACTCATGCCCCAGGCGGGACGACGATGTCGGACTAACTTATACCTTGCAGATGTTTTCTTTTATCTTGAACCAAAAGGGTCACTGTGTTTGAAGGCTGCCCATGCTCTTAGGAGAGCTCGAACTCGAGTTCGGAACGTCGAACAATGGTTGGGAACCCTGGTTGGATACAACAAACCGGTCGATGTAGACGCGCCGCTGGTTTCACAATACTCCGAATCGGTAAAAACAAAAGATTTATGACGAGCGATTAGAAGTCTTAAGCCTGGCGTTGTTTCCGTCTCAACGGGGGCTAGGGTCTCAACGGGGGCTTCGACGGTGTTTAGTAACACCATTTGCTACGACATTAGTATCGTGTCACCCGGAGAGTGGGACTGTAACCCTGGCAGCGAGTGATGCTTGTGGGTGGATGGGATTTCGTATTTCGTCTTGTTTTCCTTCGACTTGCTCGTTCTCTAGCTCTTGTCTCACAGGAAAATTTGTCCCCAGCGCACTTGTTACCGTCTAGGTATGTAGCGGCTTCGCCGCCCCCTTCGGTAAAAAAGATTCCTAAACCCCAAAACCCATGAAACCCAGCCAGCTCTCAGCCGGTTCACATTACGTCCAGCCAGTTGAGAGCCAGCCCATCAAGATTGCGTCCAGCCAGTGCAGAGTTAGCCCGTCCAGATTACGTCCAGCCAGCCAAAAGCCAGCCCGTACAGCCAGCCAAGAGCTAGCCCGTCCAGATTGCATCCAGCCAGCTGAGAGCCAGCCTGTGCAGATTGCATCCAGCTAGCCAAGAACCATCTCAGAGTGAGTATGTCAGCATTGTCTAGATCATCTCCAGCCGGCCAAAAGTCAGCCCGTCCAAATCATATTCAGTTGACCAAGGTCAGCCTGTCCACATCATATTAAGTTGACCAAGAGCCAGCCTATCTTGACCATGTCCAGCCAGCAGAGAGCTAGTCTGTCCACCAGTCTCGATCGTCTCCAGAAATTCGAGAGCCAGCCCGTCCAGATTACGTTCAGATCACGTCCAGCCAGCCGAACCCGTCCCAATTGTATCCAGCCAGTAGATAGCAAGCCCGTCTTGATCGGCTCCAAACATTCGAGAGCCAGCCTGTCCAGATTGCGTCCAACTACCAGAGGGCGAGCCCGTCCAGATCATATCTAGCCAGCCGGGAGCCAGCCGGTCCAGATCGCATCCAGCCAATGCGTCTAGATCGTTTCCAGCAAGTTGCGAGCCAGCCCACCCAGATTGCATCTAGCCAGCTCAGATTGCTGACCAATAGCTGTTGTGAGAGCCACACTCAAGCAAAGCGCCACAGTTCACTAATCATGACTGAAAAAGACCATCTGCCAACCAATGAGCATTCTGTAATTTGCCACAGTAAGATGGTACGTACCACCATCAACCAATGAGAATGCTTCGAGCCGACAAACCATGTGTATATATTATAGACTAGCTCTGATGCAAGTATTCCTATATGTCTCGGGAACGGCAGACAAATGATAAGCGCTACAGGTTACGCCACCCGGCGATTACCTTATAGGACCGTGCACCACGGTAAGCTATGCTCTTTGTTTACGATTCGAATTCTGAACACGTAAAGCAATCTATCCAGTCAAGTTCAACGGTAATAATCAGTTTATCGCCTTAGAGGGGTATGATAATCCGTAATGCCTAAATCCTTATCTCATACTGATCTACTCGTACATGGATGGAAAGTGAAATTGTGGATGTTTTAACCTCAGGCCAAACAAACCAACGAGGGTAAAGATTAATTATAAACATTTCCCGATTTCGCCATCCAAGTACAAGGGCAATCAATATGCTTGGTACTCCACCAATGAAACCCCATAACAAAGAAATCATGGGAGCGAGGGGAGATTAGGTTTGAAACCCTGCGGGTCTCTAACTTCTAACATTTCACTATATAACTCAGCAATACTGTCAATTAGTAAGAACAGATCAATCTTGCACGTAGCCGGAGTTCAATTGCCAACAATAGTATGCATGTGTGTGCAGGATGATTCGGTGGCTACTGGATACAGCACGTCTCAGAATAACGCAGGGTTGGTATGTTACCTCTTGTGTTTGCACTCACCTCATGCGCAAATACCCAATTTACTTGATTGAACTGGGTAGAGTTGCGACCGTAGGTATGACGGGTTAGGGTATGACGAAAGCCAATATCGAGTATGGGATTTGGTGATCAACATCCATATAAGAGCTCCGTTGCAACTGCAAAACCAGCGATTTTCGTCATACCCCTAATCCATCATACCTACTGTCGCGACTCTAATGAAATATTTACGCATCTGGATCCAGGCCCCAGGTAGCCAATCGGTCACGGCGGACCAACCCACCGGCGAAACCCGGGTAGATTGCATGTGCCGATCGATAGATGGTGTCAGGAGCGTCAGAGCGTAAGACGCGAGACATCCGGTGTGTTTCAGGCTGCTGATGAACTCATGAAGTCATACTCTTTGAGCTGTATATATGGCAGCCTATCTGCAAGTAAGTATTCTTCTCTAAACGATATCACTAGCGTACCCATGCGATTCCGCTATCGCCGCTTCCTTCCCGCCAGGGGTTGCCCCTGGACGATGTACTCGAGTACTGGTATCATGCCAGTAACTGTTTCCAGACGGGTACCAATATTTCCGTATGAAAGAGGACCGGTAGTTGTGAACGGCGGCACTTCTCTGTTCTCGCAGTACTCAGATGATTGGATTGGAGAACGTCAACTTGTTATGGAGCTGTGGCCGTGGGGCGTCTCAGGTGCATGCCGAGAATGGAATATGCAACTAGTATTAATGCAATGGCTTCGCCACCCTAAGCAGCAGATGTTAAACACCAGTTCCAGATCGAAGTCGTGAGGTAGGACTGTAATACCGGTGCGACCTAGGGTCCACGAAAATATAGCAATGGGGATACCAATCATTCTGACGAAGATGGCAGGGAGCCTTCCATCGCTTTCGCTCTCATACACGCGGATGCTGTGTATTGTCAGCAAGAATTTAGCACATGTGATAGCAATATCTTGACACCCCAGCGCAGCATACCATTGTTTGATCCAGCACTAACAGACGCCGTATTCAAAGCGAGACATAGACCGATGATGACGCCAGTGAACTGGTTCCGACGCTCGCCCGGGTGTCCTGTGAAGGTAAGCCCAGGGCGACACAGTTCAACGCTCTGATTGTAGACATGCTAGGGACAGAAACAATACGAGATTCGAGAGGCTGGGCTGTTCAAATGGTTCAAGGGACTTCCGTGGGCGTCGGGGAATATCGGTTAGGCCTCGAACGCGGAGGACTCGGAGAGGACTCTTACTCTTGACCTGCGGCCATCAGTCAGAGTTTACCCTCTCAATTTTTGTTAGGCAAAGGAAAGGAACTCGACTCGACTTAGGATTTGCATTTCGACAATAGTACCCTGCGCCGGGGCTCGGTCTTAGTCGCCATCACCACGTCGCCTTTTATCAAGAAAACCTTCTCCTTCCCCCAAAGGAAAGCCTGCAGTTACCAGGGCTCAAATACCAGTAACTTCAACAAGGGATTACTCGTAGCTGATTTAGTTCAGTTGTTTGATCTGTTTTCTTCAATAAAGTCAACCCGTTAATGATGTGAGCGATCGACAGGTGCAAAGTAGTAGTCCCTACAAACAAAAAACAAAAAATCGCAACCGTGAGGCCTTGGAGCGTGAGATATCACCTCTTCGCATAGGTCAGGGCGAGAGAAAATAGTTGGTGAGGGAACGAGTGGAAAAAGCTTTCTGAACAACATCGGGTCTCTGCAGAGCGGGTTGGTGAAGTTGGTAACCACGTTGGTAGCAGGCATGCGCAAGCACAATGTGTGAGCCCCTTCAAGAAAAGTTGTGAGCGCACGGCCAACTTAATCGTTCCTAAGGTACGCTTTGCCGCCTCACCCTCATGCCGGCTGCTCATTCACGTTGCTGGACGCATGCTGAAGGAAGAGAATACGCCTGTAGGTAGCGCGAGGATGAAATCTCGCGCGGCATCGAGGAAGCGCGGTTGCTGGAGGTTAAGGTAACAGCTCTAACAGGGTTCTAATGCGCAGTGGGCCGGATGTGAAAGAGCGCCGTGGTATCGTGATGGAGAAGTGAATGTACCTTGTGCTCCACGGCGACGCCGTGTTGAGGGAGGTTCCCGGGAGCGTCTTATGAAGTGTGGTTCCGAGGAGTTGGTGGATGAGTTTTGTTTATGATTGGAGACACAATAGGTTCTAAGTTTGGCCATGGACGCCTGACCAGCCACCGAAACCGCCTGATAGCACATAACAGAGACACCACCGAACATATATGTATGACAATTAATGACTAAATGTCTCACCTAAAAAAAAGCAACTTTGAAAAATTTATCTTCTCCATCAACGGGAGGAAAGTGAAAGGTGCTAGCAGAGCGATCTAGATCTATAGAAAAATTCCACCAGAAAGCTTTTTGTTTAGGTAATAGATACGGGCATTCACGAGGCAGCACTCTTATTATTAAAGCACTTCCCCGCATCTTTACGGGCACTACTTATGTAGCGGTCATGCAGCTTCCCGTCTGCAGCCATATGAAGCATGATGACACCAGTGTAGTGCTGCAGTGGGCGAGGTTTAGTTATCTTGGGAGTTGGGATGCATCGCGTCGATGGTATATATCCTCGGCCAAATTATGATAGGCGCAAGGTACTAAGCGTGAACAAGCTGAAGTCGCCGGGCAGTATATTTTCTCATTTGTGACAGTTGGGCAGATCTAGAACCTGCAGCACAGGAAGAGCAGCAGATCGCTGCTAGCACAGCATACACCAAAGCCATCTTCTTCCGCCTTGTGCGGTTCGGACTCGACATTCCCATCGGTGGACCCAGTCCTTGATTTATGCAGCACAAAAACACAGTCCATTTTCCTATCATCATAAACCGTACACAAGTGAAAGAAGCATAACACCTAGACCCAACACCGATCCAGCCCGCAGCCTCATCCTCTTGCTATCAGCCATAAACCCCACATAAGAGAATAAAAACACCAATACCTAAACCCGATCCAGACCCAGACCGCGGCTCCACCCTCTTGTCTTCACCATAAATCCCACGTAAGAGGATAGAAACGTCAACACACAGACCCAACCCAGACCCAACCCAGACCCAACCCAAGACCCAACCCAGAGCTAACCCAGCCATCTCTCCATCACCATCACCCGTCAACCAAAGAAGCAAACAGGAACCCAGACGCCCGGCCACCTTCCAATGACATAAACCCCACAAGATGTAAGCAGAAGCAGTAACGCCCAGACCCAGCCCAGACTCAGTCCGGCTTATGAAAAACTCTACCCAAGAAGTGAACAGAAGAAGTAAACAGAGCAGTAATCGTTGGATGTGAGATGTCTGCAATCGTGCGATTGGCCGGCCACGGCATGGTGACATCCTTCTTGAGACCCATCATGATTCCAGCAAATTTGAGAAAAAGGCACGCAATTTTCGCATGAATGTATTAGCCATCATTAATTAGTGCTCTTGAGTAGGATTAGGCCTAGGACTAACATTGGGTTTCAGATCCCGATGTGTAATATGATTGTCGTGCATAGCTTTGAGGCCTTCCGACAATTGCTTCGCGATTACTTTAATGGTGTTCTGAGTGTGCTCACTAGTATCTGTTGAGGAACAGGGCAACACATAGTCGCCGAGGCTGTCGAGTTCAATGTATTCCATCAATATGTAGAGGAAATCTTGATCTTCATGCCATGCTTTGAATTTCACGAAACGTTCATACTATAAGCATCATCAGCATTCCTCCGATACTCGTGACAGAAACTCCGTATGCGTCGGGGAGCCTCATTACTTATCCCCTGGATCGTAACTTTGGCATTCCCGGCCCGTTTGGGCATGGCAACCGACTCCCCACCTGCAAATATTTAGCGATGCAACCACAACTCTGTGGGGGTGGCCTGGGAGCATTATAAACTTACTTTCTTATGTCTTGAGAGCATTTTAGCAAAAATTAAGGACTGTACAGGAATGGGGTGCCGATAAAAAGGGCAGTTTTTGTTGGGAGGGTTGTCTCAAGATCAGCTTCCCAAAAACTCGAAAATGTCACTGCACAGCCCAGATGGACAACTCTGCCCATAACACCTCAAAATATTCTTCAAGCTTAGTGCTAAGGACATGCTCTGAAGTCCCAATATCATTACACACAAGGAATTCCATCTGCAATGTACCCAAGAGTTGAGGCTCAGAGGGGGGATACCAATACCCATCACACAGCTCTCTTAGTGAACAAGGCTAAAACCCACTTTGTCAAACATCAAAGAGGGCATATGTTTACCCCTCAGCTGGAGCTGGAGTCACAGGCAATTTTCAGTACACCTTGAGAAGGGAAAGTAGCTGGGATGGTGGCTTTGCCAGCAGGAAAGCCCAGTCAGAAATACCAAATATCCACCCAAACTTTGCTAAGCATGTTCAAAATGCAAGTAACTGTGGTGTCCCAATAATGAAAGGCATCATTTTGTGGAATTCAATCACCTGTAAAGGAGAAAGGTGGGTAGTGGTGCATAGACATGGGGTGGGTTGCCAGTTCAGAGAGCAAATTTGGGTGGGACAGTAAGACTTATAAAGTCACATCACATATAATTTACAATTCACTTTGACAGAAAGTTTTATTTGCTACTAAAGAAGACTTGATAAAAAGGATGGCCTCTGATGACCATTTTTGGACGTGTGGTGAGGTGGTTGCGCGGGCGGCCCGTATGGGCCGGGAACCGTTACGATCCAGGGGATACTTCAGACATTATGGCGAAATTTTGTACCTCTCTCACAAACGACCGTTCCTGCTCCTTTGTTCCGTCCTGAGCCCCCTTGGGTATTCTCTTCACCGCCACCACCTCTTGATATCTTGGCGGGTGCGATGGTATGTTGTTAGGGTGATGTCTACGAGCGGTGAGGCGTTAGCCATGGGGGTTACTGTGAGGCGACTGGGCCTACGTATGATCTGTAGAAACCGCTGAGGTAGGTTGCTTAATCGACGGCCGATCTGATTCTGGCCCGTCTCCCGTAAGTCTGTTGGTGAAATTAGTCCACTTAATACTGTTTTTCTAGATGTACGACTTGACGAACCTGCCACCCGACCCGATACTTGCCATGGGTATGTTCACCTTGCAAAGATTCCATATCATTTCCCTCCAAAGCGCCTGAGGTTACGGTTTGTTGGAACAACGAAACAACACGGGTTCGGTTCTGTTGAATCACGCTTCTGGAAACACCAGCGTCACGAAGATCCCGACGAAGCTGTCGCCACCCTTCTCTTCCCCCAAAGATTCAAACGACTCAACAGAATCCCTTCTCAGTAACATGCTGAGTTTCTGATCAATCCTCGCGTTTGATAGCCTGTTGCACACATCAGTCAAAAGAAGTCATGAAAATGCACATCTGATCAGTGGCACAGAATGCACCAAGCATTGTACTATTGGACACAATATGATCTCTCAGAGCTGTCACATTGCCTTGCGACCATCGAAAGCGATTAAGAGTAACCATGCTGTTGCCATCCCCCAAACGCTTGAACTTGGCGAGCAAGTTCTCTAGATCTGTGAGAACCTCTCGACACCCTATCACCAGCTCTCGAAGGCCTTCCGTATCTCCGTTGAGTTGTCTTGTTAGAAAAACCTCCTCCGTCTTTTTAAGGACAATATGCAAACTATGGACTTCGCTCGATATGCTACCGAAGTTGCTAGGCGCTTCTTTACAGGAAGTGTAGACTGACCAGGCGAGCTGGGAAACCGCGATGATGTCCCCAATACCGTAGCCCGCATTCATTGCCGTAAGGACGAAGGGTAAGGAGGAATAAATAGAGGGTGGAGGCGCACTAATGATATGAAAGGTCGACTCGCACCATCGTGGGTGTGGAGGTGTGAGCTGTTGTTGAGTTACACCGCTTCCGTGCTTCAAAACCAGGTAGGCAGTGCCTGCCAACGAAACGCACTAAACAACTCCCAATCAATTGTAACAGGAATTTGTGCTGACTTTCCGGTCCGAATACCATATCCAAACTGATCACAGCGGCAGTCAAGCCAATAAGATAGCTCACAAAACCTTCACTTGCATGTGCATGTAAGCCCGTAAATCAGCTTTGGTTTGCTGGGCTCAGGGCACCCGAAACCAACAAAAGACTTAAAGTCGGATAGCAATCCAGAAGAAGTAGGGAACTAATCGATACCTCAGTGTCGATACGGCAAATACATAAAGACTTCTGCAAGACACTTTGTAATTAAAGCCTGCCTAAAGTATATCCCAAATACTTGCGAAGACTTTGCGAAGCCAGAAAGCCGATAAAGTCTCGTAGAAGCATGTTTACATTTCCGTATTGACACTAAGGTAGAAGTAGCATATATACCTATTTACTCGCCTATGTAGAGTACTTACTGCAAAAAAGGATGAGATATGTCATGTATTTGTCAAAGATGATAGCCCCATGTGAGGTTCATTTCATGCTTACCTATTTAATCAAACCCCCCATAAAGTACTTAAGTAGCTAGGTACCTAAGAAGCAAGTTCCAATCGGCGCGCGCGATTTTAAGCACCAATCGCCACGTTGGAGTAGTGGTATTTCAAGCACGTGGGTGATTTGACCCGATTCTCAACGCTAATCACTGGGATGGGACACAAGTATCGCTGAGAAAAAATGAGGGTTGAAAGAACAGTTGTGTTACCGAGGAAAAGCGATAAACGTCACCACAACGTTTCAAATTGTTTTTCCTCGCTTGTAAAGTCGTTTTCAGAGCAACAATTGTTACAAAATGGGGCTTGGACGTATCCCGAAGACAGCCTTTTTCCTAACGGTACCTATTGGGGCGGAGGCTAGTCTTACGGTGGTTAACATTGAGGCTCAGTACATCAACATGGTTGCACCGCATGGACTATATACTCCATCAATGAGGCAGAGTAGGCACACAGTTCATGCTTCAGGAAGATGTGCACGCACAGAGACGCCCCTGATTGAAAAACAGCGCGCTTAGCGGCTATCTAAACAGCGCCACAACTACAGATGTTTGCCTGCAACAACTCCCAAAACCGCCCCAGACCTCACATGTGAATGGAATACCCCAATTAGAATGTTGAAAATGTATCGGCGGCCGTGTTTGAGTGAGTGATATCGCGTATTTCAATTGAGCAGTAGGAGGAGGACGGGATGAGATCCATTCGTGTCACTCAGAGAATATCAAACTGTAGCTATGCCAGCTTGTGGGGCAAGGACGGGATAAGATCCATTTGTGTCACCCGGAGAGAATCAAAGCATAGCTATGCTAGCGAGTGATACTTGTGGGGATGAGGGGTAGTGGGATTTCGTGTTTTCTTTTGATTTATTTGCTCTCTAACCCCTGTCTCACACGAAATTAGTCCCCCAGTATCCTTATTATCAGACTTTCTTGTCCGGGTATGTTTGTACTGTACTTTACATATATCGTAACAGCACTAACGCAAGTATTGTTACATGTTTCAGGAACGGCGGTCAAAATGATAAGCGCTACAGGTTACATCACCCAGTTGTTGTTGTTTATTCATACTGTATTCACTCTTACTAGAGTATGACAGAGCCTAATAACCCCTCCGCCTCCGGGCGAGCCGGCTAGATGGCGGAGCTCCCACCCACTACCCTTCGTCCCCGCTGACAAATGAAAGATAAAAGATGAAAGATGAAAGATAGAAAGATATAAACCCGTTGCCCGCGCATACCCGACAGAAAAAAAGAAAAGAAGAAAAGGAAAGAGAAAGACCGCCGCCCCCCGCACCTGAGTCAGCCTCTGCGCCCGCTCCATACCGCCATTCATTTGGGCGGGAACTTTCCGACGTCAGTAGCCGCCAGGAAATTCACCACCGCTTGATCGCACTCTTCCATGGAAAACAGCTCAGAGACCTGCACGTGTCGGTATCTGCTCGCTTTCCAGCCCGTCACCTTTCCCACCGCTTTCCAGAGCACTTTCTGCTGGTCTCTCCACCGGCTGCAGTGGCGGAAGAGGTGCTCCCGCGTCTGGGTTACATCACCCAGTGTTTATGGCACCATGCACTGCCAGCTAGCTAAGCTAAGCATCAGCTCTTGTTATATTAACGATTCGAATTCTGACCACGCGAACAATCAAATTCAAGGTAACAACTAGTTGTAGATAATCACTTATCGCCTTAGGAGTACGAAAAATCGTAATACCTAAATCCTTGGCTCGTACTGATCTGTTCGTACCCACCGTACATGGAAAGTGAAATTGGGAATATTTTAACTTCGAGCTAAACAACTAATGGGGGCAGAAATTAATTATAAACATTTCCCGATTTCGCCATCTAAGTACAAGGGCAATCAACATGGCAGATGTGCTTGGTACTCCACTAATGAAACCCATAACAAAGCAACCCTAGGAACGAGGGAGATTAGGTTTAAATCTCCAACCTCCAATACTTCACCTTACAACCTAGCAATACTGCCAATCAGAAATAACAGATCAATCCTGTAGCACCAGAAGATCAATCTCGTAGCCCGGTTTCAGTCGCCAATAATAGTGTGCGTGTGCAGGATTCGGTGGCTACTAGGTACCACAGGGTTAGTATGTTGCCTCTTGTATCCCGCAGACATTGCTCTCACCTCAAGCGCAAACATGATTGAACTAGAGACCGGGTAATAAATTGTTTTACATATCCGGCTAGACTTGGTCGATCGGGCGAAATCCGGTGGATCGACCATGAACCGATCGTCGCCGCAAATAGATGATGTCAGGAGTGTCGAGCATAAGACGCGAGAAATCTGGTATGTTTGAGGCTGATGAACCTATGAGGTCATACTGTTTTGAACTGTATATATATATTGTAGCCTATCTCAAGCAAGTCTCCTCTAAACGAGACGTGCAATTCCGCTATCGCTGCTTCCTCCCCTACAAGAGTTTCTCCCGGATGAGGCACTTCAGTACTGCTTTCATATGCCAGCAACTGTTTCCAGACGGGATACCGAAGAGTGAGGACTGATAGGGTACGCTGACACTTCTCCGTTCTCGCAGTCCTCAGACGATTGGATGGGGTGCGTCAACTCATTCTAAAAATGTAGCAGAGAGGTGTCTCAAGAGCGTGCCAAGTATGGAAATACACCCAGTCTTGTCTCCAACGCCTTTGCCGCAGTTGTCTGCTACCTAGTCCGGTTAAGGTTATGGGTTAGAACTGCAATCACGATGAGCCCGGAGACCACAATAGTATAGTAGTGGGAATTCCAATCATTCTTAGGGGAGCCTTCCATCGCTCTCTCTCACGTGGATTCTGCGCACTGTCAGCGAAACTGTGGCACACATGTCCTTAGATCCAGCACGAACAGATACCGTCTTTAAAGTGAGATCTGGGCCGATGATAGCGTCGGTTCGCCGGTTTCGACACCCACTCGGGGATCTTATCAAGGTAAATCCAGTGGCGACCGCACAATCCAGCCCTCCAATTTTAGGCAGGCTAGAGGTAGAAACAAGACGAGGTTCGAGACGGAGGTGTTCATTTGGTTCGACGGGACTTCCATGGACGTCGCGGTGCATCGATGCGGGCTCGAACGCGAAGGACTCGGAGATGGCCGGTTCTCTATAGGTCACGGAACTCTCCTTCTCTTTGGAGGGAGCACTCGGGGGGCTCTTACTGTTGAACTATAGTCATCAGTCAGTGTTTACCCTCTTAATATTCGTCGAATAAAGGAAAAGAACTCGGCTCGACCTAGGGTTTGCATCTCGACAATAGTAGCCTGCACCGGGACAAGGTTTGACTCGGTCTTTGTCGCTGCCACCACGTCGCCTTTTGTCAAGAAACCCTTTTTTCCTCCAAAGGAAAGCCCACAGTTGTCGAAACTCAAATACCAGTAGCTTCAACAAGGAATTGCTCTTAGCTGATTTAGTCCAGTTGTTTGATCCCCTCTTCTTCAATAAAGTCAACCCGTTAACGACTTTTCCAAGAAAGGGCTATCGACAGGTGCAAAAGGTAGTCTTTACAGTTAAGAACCAAGAGCCGCAATCGTGAGACCTTGGAGTGAGTTACTGTACCTCTTCGCTTGAGTGGTGGGGGGGGGGTGGGGGGGAGGGCGTAGCGGACGAGAAAGGAGGACATTGGAGACGTTGTGATGTTGTGAATGGAGAAGCGAGTGTACCTTATGCTTCATGGTGGCGCTCTGTCGAGAGAGGTTCTCAGGGCAGCTTATGGAATGTGGAGACAGGGAGCTGGAGACGCAACTGTAAACAATGGGTTCGCCCGTTTAGCCGCCGGAGCCGCCCGGAAGGGCTGCAACTTTGCAAAATTCATCCTCTCCACCAACGCCAGGAAGAATGAAAGAGCTTTAGAAAAGATGCTGGGAAGGCACCTATAGAGAAATACTTTCAGATTTTTGGAAGGGCAATAGATACGGCCGGCTATTCATCCGGCAGTGCCGGAACTTACGGACTCGACTCCAACATATATACTCTACTAACAAACAAAAATATTAAAGCACCTACTAGATACACATGATAACCAAATTCAACGGTAGTGCGACTTCCCATCTGCAGCCATATCAAGCATGATGTCGTATTTAGTACTGCAGTACAGTATGTTTGGTTCAAGTTATTTTGGAAATGGGATGTATCACAACATAAATATGGGTAGGCACGAAGGTACTATGTGTGGCAGATTGGAGTAGCCTGGGAGTACACTTTCTTGTTAATGGTTGAACAGATGATCCTGCAGGCTGCAATACAGGTAAAGCCGCAGCTCCTCGTCAGCACGGCATACATCAAAGTCTTCATCTTCCATCTCACTCAATAACTCTATCGGCGGAGTAAGTCCTTGATTTGTGTAGCATACAAACTCAAGGCATCTTCCCGCCTCACCCAAGAAAGACTTAGAGAATAGAAATATCAACACACAGTCCCAGTCCGGCCATCTCCCCATCATCATAATACCACGCAATATGAGAACCAACATCCAGACCCGGCCTGACCAACCTCCCATCATCAAGAAGTAAAATGAAACATCAACACAACCCAACCCAACCTGAACAATGGGGATGTGATTCTCTGAGTGCAGGATTCATTGGATGTGAGTTGTCTTGAGATCGTGCGAGCGGCCAGCCGCGACATGATTCCTTCTTTAACAGATCTATGGCGATATCCTTCTAGAGATCTATCATGCTCCCAGCGCATTCGAGAAATTTTCGGCTTCGTTATAGAGCGAGATCGATATCAAGATATACTATGAAAATTAGGTTAGCATGTAACATCAGAATGAAGATGCCTCAGGAACACCTAGACGTACATATTACACCCCGCTTAACCAGCGCCCCTCAAATACCTTCTTGGCTGTAGGCCTATTTTCCGGATTTGCTTGAAGAAGTTCGTGAATTGTTGTTACTCCGGCGGGGTTGAGATTCCATCTGACGTTCAAACCCAACTTCGGGCGGATGTTGTTATCTTTAGCCGAGTGATAGTAATCCCTAACACTTTGGATGGTTTTAAACGGTGTGCGAGCTTTCGCCATCCAATGAAGCACACATCCTAAGGACCAAAGATCGATGGCAGTTGAATAACCTTCTTGAGAAGAGTTGTTAATCTCCGGGGCCTGATAAAGATCTGTACCGACATTGGTCCTGTATTGTGTCGAGCCACCTGGGGGAACCAGCTTCGAAACCCCAAAATCGGCGATGATAACGCGAATGGGATCCACAGAACGGACTAGAATATTCTGCCACGAAGAAATCAGCTACCATTAAAATCGGGAGAAAGGGTTAGAAGGACTAACATTAGGATTCAAATCCCGATGAGCGATTCCACTTTCGTGCATAATCTTGAGGCCCTCGGCTAGTTGTTTCGCAACCGCCTTGATATTGTTCTCGGTGTGCTGCTTTTTAACCGTTCGAGGAAACACACAGTCATGAAGGCTGCCAAGTTCGATATACTCCATTACGATATAGAGAAAATCCCAGTCTTCATGCCATGCTTTAAACTTCACAAAATGTTCATACTAGAACGATTATTAGTATGCATTAATCACAGCAGGAGAGCCTCATACTTGGGACATCATGGCGAAGTTCTGCACCTCCTTCATGAATGACACCTCCTTCTCCAAAGACCCCAAGGTCCGAGCTTTTTTGGCAATCCTCTTCACTGCTACCACCTCGGGGTACTCCGAATAAAGCGTCTTGAAAACAATACTGAAGCCCCCTCCTCCGATCTCCTTCAACAAATTCCATGTACCGTTCTGAGGGTTGATCTTCCACTCCTCAACTCTGCGATAGCGTTGGTACGCTGCCAATTGGGAAGCAGGCTGAGAAGGTTCAGCCATGGGAGTTGCTGTGTTGCGGCTAGTGCTATGAGATTGCTGAGGTTGATTCAATCGACCACAACTCCGGAGGATCCAAAGACGCAATATAGTACACGCTTTACTAAAAGAACTAACCATCGGAAGGCTTTTGTAGAGTGTACGAGGAAGAAGCGTGGCAGGGGGTGCAAAAGCTTGTTATATTATTGCATTGTGGCACCATACGAAATGTGTTCATTTGCATAGTATCCCTGAAACTATTCGTGTGTGCGCAGTTGCTGCTTTGTTTTTCATCAAGTTGTAGAACCATGTGATTACGCCTTGTATAGTTTCTTCGAATTCCACTTTCAAAGATTTGTGCCGTACTCTGGCTGCATATAGCGAATAAGAAACTTACGAGAGTGAAAGCTTAAAGGTTACCCCCTTAATTAGGCGGACCAAACAATTCCTTTGCGCCTCATTAATATCTCGGCCTTGGTGCTCCTCCACGTAAACATAGATACCTGTGCAGATCAATGCTTCTACCATCCTTGGAGACCCTAGTCCTGAGATCGAGAATTGTAATCCATTTATAGATCTGAATATCGACCGTGCCAATGACAAACACGAACAACACTCAGGTCTGCCTAACTTTGCCTAAGCCTGTCGGAAAAATCCCGTCTCATTTTCCCTCCTACCTCTTCTGTATCTTCCTTATGTTATCCCTCTTAGAAGTAAAAGCTGCCGCCGCGTTGCACCTCCCATCTAACACCTGCCCGTTCTCGGGGAAATCGGAATGTTAATGTTTTACCTCAATTCCTGGCCTGGGGCTGGTCTTTCTTTTTTTTTTGGGGGGGGGGAGGTCATGCATGCATGACACTTCATCAGTATCATGCCACACTGGAGGGGTAATATAATTGCGGGGTTTCACCGTACAGACAACCTCAGGACAATCCTGTGCATCGTCCCCCATTCCCAAAGTAAATAAGCCATCTCTTAACAACAAACAGCTAGTACGTTAGTCATTATTTTCAGACATTACTTAATGAATCTAGCCGTGTGCCACACCAATATCATGCTTATCTGGATTGCCATAATTGAAAGATAGCGAGATAATTATTTAATTAAGTTTTGCCCAACTAAGCAATCATACGCACTTCTAAATCACGTACTTTTATGCAGGGAAACACAATAGGCAGCCACAATATCGTATGACACAAAATTGTGCGCCCAATCGACGTACCCCACGACCCTAAGCGGTTGGATTTTGCAAGATCAGTCTGGAAGCTTCCTGAGACTGTGTAGTAACTGCTGACACTGGGAGCAACGACTTGCTTTGTCGAGAATGTGCAGATATACCTATCTAAATACAGCAATGTGAAGTGCGTGTTGTTTGAGATGTCTGGCCTTTGACTGGTCCAATGTGTTGAAGTTCTCTCTCGAGCACGAGAAAAAAACATGTAGAGTTGTTCAAACAACCAATCAGACACAATTCCCCACGCATTCCGATATGCCATACCGGCCCGTACCGTGGGTTGGCAAGGCGCCTCAGGCGACTTGTCATGCGTTTCAGTATGTGGCGCTGGCGCCACATCCGCTTGGAAACGCAACGGTTTGCTCACTAGACTAGTGCGCGGCTCTCGTCTTAGATTGTTGCTTTTACTTCTTTCTATGATTCTTTTTTCTTCACCTTCTCTACAGATATACAGGGAGCAGTCAATTCAACTCTGCTCATTTCCTTCCCTTCTCCTGATACTGGGGTTCCTTCAACTTCCCGAAGAGTATAATTCCTTGACTTTCACACGATTGCCAAATATCAAATGCATAGATCTCCGCTCAATACCCAAATGAGCAAATAAAGGACGTTAAATACATTTTACAGTTCAATTGGTGAAATTATGTTGACGAGAGGAGTTAGTTATATCTTCTTGAGCTCTGCGGTCGCCTCGCCATATGCAAATGGAAACATGAAATTGCAAAATAGACATGAAGATCTGATTGTCTCCATCTGTGTTATGCGCCTCTACCCGCTTTGTTCTGTGGGTTTGTATCGTTGTGATTGTGAATCACTTGATACTTTCTGTTCCATTCTGCGCGATTTTAAGCGCCAATCACAACGTTGGCACTAATAGTGGAGTAGAGTAGGTATAAAGGGAGAATTTGAAAGAAGCAGAAACAATATGATTGGAGACGATGGGTCTGGTAGGAGTCCTCGGCATTTCATTTTCACTTTGCGAACTCAGCAGCCCTGCGGGCAGTGCATGCGGTGAACACCGAGGCGCAGTACCATCGACGTGGCTGCATCGCACAGGCTGCATACAATTCTATCAACTAGGCAGATTAGGCACACATCTCATGCTTCACTAAGATGTTCACGCACCTCAGACGTCCCTGATCGACAAACAGCGCGGTTAACGGTTTTCTGAACGCTATCATCGCCTGTGTCTATCTGTTAAAATCGTCTACAATGGAGCCGATAGGGATAATGATTGGGGTGTTGAGTATTGCCGAGTCTTGTCTTACGTTCGAAATTTCGATCTCTCTTCGAGGAAAGTCCAGCTAAAACCATTGCAGAAACGGCCGAAATCTCGTCGAGAAGTTCAAAACGTACAGGAACACCGATAGGGCACTGGGAGAATCGATGCTCGAGATTCAACACTACTGGGTGACGATCGAAATGGAGGTAGAGATTCTGCGCAATGTTTCCCCATCGCTGGACGACCGTCTTCAACTCCACTTCAGCGCATTGCTTCAACAGCTACGAATCAAGCTCGAACAAGCAACCGTAACGCTTGACGCCGTGATCGGCGAGATACCACAACGGCGCTCATTCTCTTCCTTGCTATGGAAAAAGGGAAAAGTGAAGAAGATGAAATTCGCAGCCACCAGTAAGAAATCGCTTGACGAGTCTGTCAGAGAGCTGGAAAAATGGCAGAGCATGTTTGTCCAGTCGTGGTATCTCCTGGCTCTCGTTCGGAATTCCGATGTAGATCGCCAATTGACCGATCAGCGGGCTAGTCAAAGTGGACCAGTATCAACTCTCAAAGACCTACGGAACGCGATCGAATCAAGTCGAGAGGGTTATCATATGTCATCGCCATTTATGCTGGAGTCCGAACTACCGAGCAGACGGAGCCCGCTTCTACATGGCGTTGGAGAGATAGCGGATGATGAGAAGACCGGGGAATCGCTTTTCGTTGATACTCTCGTCCTTGACCCACGGGAGGATATCAACGCAAAGTGCAAGCATGTTAGAGACCTTGCGCGTGTTCTCGCTGCTGTAGATCCCGTAACTTTCGGGATTCTTTCTTGTTCGGGAGTCGTGAGGGTCCAAAATCTCGCAGGGCGGGTCGAACGGTTTCACTTAGTATTCCGGATTCCAGCTTATATCGATCGGCCTCAGAGTCTTCGTTCCCTGTTACTCACCGGATCAAACGGTGAAGGTTATACATATCCGTTAGAAGAACGTTTCCTACTTGCCAAGCTACTAGCAAGAGCGGTGATGTTTGTCCACACGGCCGATTTTGTACACAAGAACATCCGCCCCGATACAGTAATAATAATCCAAACAGAACAGAACAAACGTGGGGTGCCATTTCTGGTGGGATTCGAAAAGTTCCGGCCATCAGATGGAAATACTCACCGCACCGGGGATTTGAACGAGGCCAGCAATCTCTATCGACATCCAAACCGACAAGGTTCGCATCCCGAAGACAATTATCTAATGCAACATGACATCTATAGTCTTGGCGTCTGTCTCCTAGAGATCGGCATTTGGAACTCATTCGTTATTCCCTCCGTTCAAAATCCAGGATTTTTTAATATTTCGTCGATGCTAGAACTACCTCCAGAAATGGCGTATCGACCATCGAAAGCCGCATATGAAAGGAAAGAAAAGCTTGTTAGCATGGCGAAACACGAACTTCCGAGAACAATGGGGTCCCGGTACACAAAGCTGGTAGTTTCGTGCTTGAATTGTTTGGATCAGGGTAACGAATTTGGAGATGTTGGAGAGCTGTATGATATAGATGGTATATTAGTAGGTGTTCGATATATAGAGAAAGTAAGTTACTATCATCCTACTATCTCGGTAGGCTATTAACGGGACTAGGTTCTGGAGAAGTTGGAAGGGATTGCAATCTAAAGGTGCTTATTATATATGAAGCTTCAAGAGAAAAGCATGTCCTTCCCAACTAAGCAAGATCAATGGAGAACTGAATTCTAATTATGACTATAGTGTTCTGAGCTGCAGATATAGTTAGAAGCTGGATGGGTCTACTTTATTCGTTTAATTTCGTTAACGTAGCGTGAACTTGTTGTCACTTTTAGCTATTCTGTCCATCTTTGGGACGTCATACTTGCAGATTCGATGACATAGGAAGTTAAACTACCTAAATTAAGTACTTGATATATAGCACAAAGTGCCACCGCTACAACAAATTTCATAACAAGTCGCACCACAAATGTCGTTACTAAGTTCATCAACTCTTTTATTCCTTGAATGCCTTACCACCAAATGCCATATCTGATCTTGATCTTATCCTTTATACCGAATAGGCTTTGTTGCGATCCACCAATTACCAAAACCTTGGTGTACGCTTAAAATGTGGACCGGTCCGATTGAATATCTGTGGGGGCGCGAGCCCACCCATCTCGAGGTCTCTAGAAGCTCCTCCAACGAACGCGGGACTATATGGAATTTTGCCTGCCTCATGATCCGTTGGGTCCAGTACAGTACTAGGGAGCAAACCCCTACCGCCTTGCGCCCATCGTCGCGGTTTCTGCATGGTAGTGATTCGCAACAAGAAACGAATCCACAGGGGCGGCGGTGCATAATGAATCATGATATGCCTGCTGCTACGGAGGATCATTATATTTCGACTTCCGATCAATTGACGCAGCAGCCAGTGACTGCGATAATGCAAGAACATATGTAATGCACGTTCCCTCAACAAGTCCGGATCCTGAAAGTCATCCAGCAAAGGCGTCCATGGCCACCACCACCAGGGTACTACGACGGTTGTGTCCTCCGGAGGATCCGTAGATTCCGGATCTGCCGCCCTGAGCTGTGCCTCTCTAAGCTGTGCCTCTCTAAGCTGTGCCCTAACTTCGTAAACACCTCTCACAATAGAACAAATAACCATCTTCCCTAGGACGATAGTCCCGTATACAGCGCCTGCAGCTGCAGCATCACGTGGTGCAATCAATTCGCCTTAGCCCGTTAACATTCTGCAGTTCCACTGCACGGGTGGGATAGAACAGTATTGAATAGTAGATACCTGAAATCCAAAGAAAAGATCCTAGGATAGCACCAGTAGTTGCCTCACCAATGACATATCCACTTTCCAAGTTGTTCATTGCCCACATCGAGGCGTATCTTCCCCCAGCGAGAAGCCCTCTTGGTGGAATACCTCGTGTACGACTGTGGAGAACATAACAGAGAACTCCGATCGCAGGCAACACAGCCACAGCCCACCCAACCAGAAGCAAACTCTCTCTATCGATCTGGGTTTGGAGCGAGCGAAGTTCGCTAAAAAGACGAAGAGTCGTAACTAAGACCACCAAAGGATATGCGGCAAGACATAGCGTAACGATTATTAGGTATACAAACCTGTGTTTGGCGTCTCTGCCGAGGATAAACACCTGGATGATCATCGCTAAAAAGCAAAGAAATGGCGGGAGTACGTCCACAACGATCGATCGAATGGTGCCGCCGAAACCGCCGATATAGGCCACAGAACTGGTCGTGTGGAGTTCCATAGCTACGACCATTGCAGTGATGGTTCCAGCCAATAGTTCAAAACCAAGTTTTATCAAGAGCAGCAATAAAAAGATCCAAATCGAACCTATTGACCCGTTAGTTAAAGCGCCTTAAAATTCATATAAGTCAATAAACTTCCCTTTTGATGATAATGCCACGGCTGTACGGACAAGCTTCAGGCGTCTAGCAAACACCAATGACAGAAAATCGATCTTCGTCAGCTGTGTTGATCCCGATAGATCTACAGGTTCTAATAGTTCTAAGCCTTCATTAAACGCAGATGGGTCGATGCTGGCAGTGGTAGCCATTATGGGTTCTGGACGATTTCGATGCAGCGGAATCCCGAATCCCGAGGGATACCTAAGACCTCTCGCCAGTTTTCTCCATAGGCGCCGACCCGGCTTCTCCCGTAGGTCTATTCCGGGGGTGACACCCGCGACGAGTCCCGGGCCATCTCGATGCCAGGGAATGTTAAATTTCGAGGGATATCTAAGACCTCTCGCCAATCTTCTCCATAGGCGCGAACCCAATGGCTCCCGGGTCGGGGTTACCGCAGCTATTGCCTCATCCAAATCCTCTGTTCTCTCCCTGTTGTCCGGCTGGGCAGTATTTCGATTGTCCGACGCACTAGGTTGGCGGTCCGTCGCGTTGTCTCGGATGTCGTCGTGTATCGGGTGAGCGTGTTCTATAGGTCCTGGCGTAGGATGCGTTTCCGCCCTCCCTTCCTGAGGGAGTCCTACATTGTTCACATTCAAAATCGCTTTCATATCTTCAATAGTTTCCATGATTGGTATGAAGTATCCCCAAGTCGACGATGCGGATACCGCCACGAGATGCCCCACCAACTCCGCCGTATTCGAATCAACAATCCATGCTCCTGACATGCCTTCCTCTGTAGACATTAGTTCCTCGTCAGCATGACAATCGGAGTAGACTTGAAAAAGGATGCATACTTACGGAGCTTACGATCCGTGGAGACCATAAATGCTAACCCGAATTCTGGCTTGCCATACAGAGGTAATAGACTAGGAAGTCCGGCTGTTCTCCCTTGGCAATATACACGGCCCTCCTTTAAAATATCGACGGCTCTCCCTCCTGGAGAAGTAGTAGAGGTGATAGTCATAGTTGCAGGCCCATCGTTACCATTCCTGATATAAGTAGTGGGAGATAATGGCCCATTTTCCACACTAATCAAAGCCCAATCCATGATGCATCGTAAAGCCCGATGCGACTTCCTGCTGCCCTGGCTAAATGGAATCTTGCTCACCCGGACCCCAGAAGCAGCATGGATGCTTTTCTGTAGCTGCTTTTTCTCGGGATCTCCTTGTAAGGGACCAAACTGGACAGCCGGTTCTGTTTGAGTCCGGAGTTGGATATCCCGAAAGGAGAAGGAGTCATCGAGGGAAATTGGTTCTTCGAGTAGATCTTCTGAGTCAAGCGCAGAGAAACTGCTCGTGCTACTGGATGTTTCCGAGGCGATTGAACCAGTCGTACAATCCATTACTATTTCTGAGATCGTGTCAGAGTCGTCTGCAGACTGATGAGTCTCCTGTGTTTTTGTCAAAAAGTGAAACACAGTAGTTCCGAAGTATCCGCCGTTCTCGCTTTGGATTCTGACTAAACCTCCGATCAGCGCTGTCCCTAACAGCTCGTCATTAATGAATGCATGAATTGGATTTCCCGAGATATTAAGTCCGATTGGTTGGTTTTCCATGTTTCCAGCCCCCGCCGTACTTCGTAGCTTCTCTCCTCTCTTGTATCTCACATCAAACTTTTGCTCATCGATACATCTTGTTCTTTTGATGGCTCTCTGCATCTTCTTTATGTCGGGACAATGTATTAGAATTGTCAATTTCCGGGGAGATGAGCCAGCGAGTGGGTCAATCTGTATGCGTTGGAATCCTTCTGTCGAAAAGTACTTGTGTATCATTTTCCGGAGGTCTGGTAGGACTTCATTTTCATATTCTTCTCGCAGGGGGTGATTTTGATCTATCACTGGTATATACTGCGACGATGTTTGAGGCCCTGCTTGAGCGGCAGTCGTATTGGCGGCAATCGACTGCTGAACCCGAACAGTCACGGTTGATGGCAGGGCATGTGGAGATATGGTAGGCTGTGTGACAGCGGTATTCGCATAGACAACTGTTGTTGGCGCAATTTGGCCGTTCGGTTGGGGGATTTGTGCAGGTGGCGCAATAAGATCGTGATTTGGAGCGACAGTTTTGAGTAATGCGCGAAGAAGAGGGGCTATCTCAAGTTCTGCCCACTTGTCGCGCAAAGGCCTCATTAGTGTCGCCATTACGGTAGTGCTATCTGTGATAACGAAAACATTGTCAAACCGCCGAATGATCATTCATAGGGCTCCATACTCACTTTTATTGGGAGAGGTACTGCAGCTGAAGCCTTCATCTACACAGTGATGAGTGAGTTGTAAAGTCCTCGGAACTAATTGAGGGCGTCTCGAAGAGCCCATATCAGCTTGGGGCTGAGCCAGCAGGCTATAGGTGAACATAATTTTTTCCAGGTATTTGTTGGCAAAAGTTGCACAGGTCTGAGTTCACATGCGCACGGTACCACCCACCTTCACCCAATTTTACTTTCTTTTGCGGCAGTCCCTTCTGTAGGCACCCCATTTCTAGCAATCGATTTGCTGTGGGAGCAGGGTGTTGAGTCATTGTTGACCAGGGGGTGAAAACACACTGGCCTCGTACCCCGGCCCTTGTCCAGTGTGTGGGGTAGTATAAAATCAACGCGTGTGGCGTACATCACACAGTAAGCTGGACTAAGCCAGATTAAGCCGGGTTAAGTCAACCTATGCCAAATTGAGATGCAAGAAAAAGTAAGGGAAAGGGCCTGGAGACTTTACCACACTGTAAATCTGTACAAATACCACCATGCCAATAACACAGTTAGATCTCTAAAGCACCTTCTAAAGGTGCTAAACCTAATCCAAGAGACTTCAAAGTCAATCTGACCCCTATACATACCAGTGCTAGTGTTAGCAACGGTTCCAGTTTTGGACCCGGCCGGTTTTATAGGTCTGCGTGGCAACGGCCTTACCCCATCAAAAATCGACGATTTTTTAAGCAAACCATCACTTTAAGGCCACAAATATTGATCAGAGAGTTTAGTGTTTGGTATGTGAAATATGCAGCTCATCACGGCGCATCTTTTGGCAGTCTCCGATTTTCGATAGCTTTAAATCTCAGCAAGTGGTAGCCCAAAAACCTCGTTTTTCCGCCAAAAATGACAATAATTTCAAAGCAGCTTGCTGAGTATTAAAGATATCAAAAATCGGAGATGACCGAAAGATGCATCGTCTGAAGCTCCATATTTCATATACCAAACACTAAATTATCGCATGAATATTCAAGGACTTAATTGAGGGAACTGTCTGGCACAAACCCGGACCGAACCGGCAGGGTCTGGGTTTTCTTGGAACTGCTATATTAGAAACGGTCCGAAAACGGAACTGTTGCTAACACTACATACCACTAGGAAACACAACATTACATGACGTGTAATTCTTAGAGAAGCTGTTTTAGGGATGGTAATTTATAGCAAATTTGATGCATGGTACTATGAAGTGCTATGGATCTGCACATTGAGTAGATTCCTATGATAAATATGCAATTATGTGTACTTGATACTATACATCATACTGCATTCAGCCAATTTGAAGCCAAACTGTGAAATACACTTTATTGCACACTTCCAAGTATACTCTGAAGTTCACTTCTGATTGCATTTGATTTTACACTCCTAGCCTTTTTGACTTATACTCACAAGTAATTTCTCATTACCCTTTGAAGTACACCTCTAAGCACATTCTCAAGTATAAGTCTAGACGTCCTTGCAAGGATACATGCAATTGAAATTGATGGCATAGTCGTGGTGTGCTTGACTATACACTTCGAAGTAAGCTTACAAGACTATTTGCAGTTTAATCTGGGTATACTTCTAAGTACATCTTTCAGTATGTTCTCGAATACACCCCTCAACATGTTTTTGAGGACACTTCCAAATGCACTTGATGGCACACTCTCAGTCTGCTTAACTGTATACTCCCAAGTAATGCAATGATGTCTATCAACCCCAGTGTTTCCCAAATATATACTGCCAGTCACTGAGTCCATCCCAGTTATCGCTGTATCTCCATACGTATATAAATAGAGTAAGTTAGATAATACATGCCATATTATAATGCAGCGAATATTGTGACTGTAACAAAGATGAATATGATAAACGAAATGCCTTGTGGTTTGTTACGGGGGTACTTAAATCCCAATAATCAATATAATATTTATGAAACCAAGTACAGCCGCGTATTTAAACCTAATCTTCTGTCCTCGTCTTTCAAAAGACTCAACCTCTTATTATCATAAAAAGAGCTTACCACTCTGCCTTGTCCATCGAAGGTTGTTCTTCGGAGAATTCTTCGAAGGGTAACAACCTGGTAATAATTTACTGATGTACTTCTTATCGTATACCATTTATACTTGCTGAGTATAAAAGGATTTGTGAGATGGGGGTTAAACTCTGCTTGGTGTAGTAGTAAAGGAGATGGCTGCAAGTTTTGACAAGCTTCTGGTAGGCATACTGAGATTGTATTAACCTCTTTGAACACATAAAGCGAATATTCATGTAGGTGAAAAAGAGAAGTGATTTTAAAGTAGGTTTTAGGTAGAAATATTAATAATATTTTATGGTGTTCTTCACTGGTAATATCTGACTGTGGATTGCTGCTAGAGCTTGGTTCTTTTGATTGTCAGGGACGATGTGAGCTTTTTATATACGAGTCCTCAGGTCAAGCTTGGTTTTGGTTTCCCGCTATAACCTTTAGTTTATTTGATAGCTTATCACTGGTAGCAACTGGCGTGCCTTATGGATAGTGCCAAGAGTTCCCTTTGGTTATCGTATTCATGCATGAGTGGTTTTTAGACAGTATGTTCCCCATGGGGCCATCCTCATGAACATGATATCAAACGCATCAAAATGACAGCACATAACTTTCACTTTGACATCTTGGTTCCCATTCGTTCAGTAGTTGCAACATCTGACCACTCGTAGTCTTATCAGTACTTATCGCAATATGCTTTCTAACTGTTTACTATTACATGCCTTGCCTTTAATTTGGCTATTCGCTATTGTGTCAGAGATGTAATCGGTGACCAACCAATACTCTGCCAATGTAGATTATGACACGTCAATATCGTATGCTTTACAAGTATGATATTGAAATGTATACGGTCTCAATCCAATGAGCCAGATTGCTTCTGGCCTCTTATGTTCAGCCAATGTCACTAATCCCTCAGATACTGCAGGCTTATGACTTGACCTTCTGTAGAATGGAGAGTGCCGCATGGTGTTCCCCCCCCGTAGCGTGCAGGCTTGCGAATCTCTCGTACTTGCAGATTGCATTGTCGTCTCCCACACACGTAATTCTGCATTATCCCAACTTAACTGTGTGTTGTCGCTCTAGATAAGGAATAGTAGGTGTGGCCAATAATTACGTGCACTGCAGAAGGGTTTTCACTTCTCAGTAATGGCAACATAATTGCGTCATCATAAGTGATTTCCCTAGTGAGAGCGTACATGTCACTAACTGACCAACATGCGGCCAAAGTGTAATTCTGCTAAGAACCACTTGCCTGACAAACATGATCTTGTAATCACTGGTAGGTGTTTTGCACATGAGTCTCATTCGATAGTCACGTATACCAGTTACAATCAATCATGTATCATTACCACAGCCAAGAGAGGATCTGTGACATTGTTGTGGAACCTTAAGACCTACTGCTGTGAGATTATGGCACCAAGTCTCACACAGAGTGTGCGCTGAGGTCTCAGCTGCTCTCGAAGTCTCCTGCAGCACCTGAGAATGCTCTTGCAGAGTCTGAGAGCTTATTGCCAAGCTCCAGGGCAGGCTGGGAGCATTTGGAAGGACTTAGAAGCACTGTATCAGCAAAAAGCGAAATTGGTTTCCGAAAATGGACCCCACACACCGACCCTTCTCCACATTCTCCACAAATATTCCCAGCGACTTATTTGCAATCTTCCACCATGCTTCGAAGCGTTTAATGATGTGATTGCGTCGTCGCGACATCTCAAAACGTGCTTAGTCATTTAAGCTAATTTATTGCACTTGTTTCTATCACGTTGGTCCTCTAGATTTTAATCGTTTCGACAGTTTTTTGAACTGTTCCATTGATTTCAAGAATATTCTTAACTATTCAATCCCTTGAGACATCGATTATAGACAAGCTTGCACAACTCCCATTACAAAAATTAAGACACCCAGAGTAAACACTCGTCAGATGTCTATATATCGCAGCAACGATTACTTTAAGCATCGAGTCGAATAATCTACATTTAAAACAAATTGAAAGCATTCAAGTCAATCGTGTTGCTCAAGTACCACCGCAAGCTATCTGGCTGCAGCATCAGCGGAAGAAGGTGTACAGCTCCTTGGATCAGGCTTATAGGGACGATATAAGTGGTTCTGACGCCGAAAAGAGGCTTATGATGATAGCTTCCATCGTGCAAGGGTTGCATCGGAGGTTGATGCCTCTCCTCGACAATCACCATACCAGCAGTCTGACGTATCGGCCCTGTTGCAAATGTCTGAACCAAGGCAAGAAGCTCTTTAATGCTTGATTCAGCATCCTCGACGACGAAAAGACACTTCAACCGTGTGGAAATGCGTCCTGCAGTTGACTTAAAGTGGCTATCTGGACTCATCCCCATCCAGAGAAGCACTGTATCATTTCTTGGTGGCTTATGCTTTCTCCACCTTGTGGACCCAGTGCAACGAACCGTATGAACTCCTTGCTTGCCGCATGGAAAAGACGTCACCGGAATTGCTACTGCGTTGTACTGAATGTATTTTCGATTATTGAGATGACTGAAATACTGATCGTGATCGACGTAGTCTGTGGAGTTGGCAAATCTCTTGAAACCCCAAGCAATGTGATTCTGTAGCTCCCCTTTTGGCATTGCACACCACTCGGCCAAGTCATTAAGGGTCTTGATTTCTGGTCACGGGTTTTTCATCATTCGCTTGATAGGCGCTTTGGTTACAGGCATATCATCATTGCAATGTTGTTTTGCAGCATTTGCATTCAGCTCTCGATACTGAAACACCTCCTTTCGGGCTTTCGTTCGCAAAATCTGGAAGGCGGCCTCATGACGATTCGATTGTTGGTATGCTTGTTTAAGATCCATCATCGCTTTTTCTGTGAGTTCAGAGCTTACATCTAAGATGTTGCCAAGCTCGCGGATATGGTCAGAGAAGTGGTTCAGGAGATGTATCTCCACAAAGTTGAAATCCGATTCGTCGACAAGATGTTGTGCAATTTCTGACTCGATGTGTGTTTTTTCTTCATCAACGCGATGACACTTTGCAGCCACAGAAAAATTGTTCCAAGCGGGGTCACTCTCCCGTTCCTCCTGTCTGTCCAAAGTAAGCTGCTTTTTCAAGGCTTCCGAGACCTTCTTTGTAGATTTACTGGCGCGGAATCGACTGAAAACATCCTTGTGACGATGCAACCCCTCCAGATAATTCTCCATGTACTCGATCGTGGCCTCAGTATGGTACTGGTACTGTGCCATAAGGTGAAAATACACTAAGTTCTTGACGCACAACAGGGCTTCTGTGAAGGGAATCCTTTGGCTCGCCGAAGGGTTTAAAAGAGTCACCGCAAAAACTGGAACAATCACACACCCAAGTGCTTTCATCTCCTTACCACTGCATTGCGTTACCTGGCTATATGGCTTGTTGAATCAAGCAAAGCCAGGATATGGAGGCATCATCGCCTGGAGCTGATTGGATTTGTCGATCCTGGAATGTTGTTCGAGGAAGGACGTTACCCAGTCCATCAAATGCTTAAGCAAACTGAGATAGACGGTATGAAGAATATCTGGTATGATAATAGTCGTCGGAGAGATGCATTTCATATTCCAGAAGACGCCTTCTGAGGTTCCCACCGCTCAATCTTCCAGATATTGTCTTGCTTCCCGTCTCTCAGTCTCATCTCCCTGAGTTGCGAGTATCATCTTTTGGAAGTATAGCCGATAGTCTCTCAATTGCCACGACGATTTCGGTGCTTTGCGCACAGGGCAATGGGGCTGCTTGATTGAATGCAAGTGAATGTTTTCGAAGTAGTCAGCCGTCTATGCACAGATGGCAGGATACGATTGCCACATCTGACCGTCCACACAAAGCAGAAGCTTTCCAGTGTTGAAAAGCGTGTCGAGAGGATGAAAAATAAGCTCGAAGACCTTTCTTAAAATCTCTCGATTGTGGATTTGTTGTTCCTTCACGGCAGTTGTTTTTCCACGTCCTTCAAAATGATATTTCGGAGGAATGGGAAGAAGGGCAACAAGGATGCTTCCAAGATTTGAAGGCTTTGATCTAATCGTCGAGTCGATGTTTCCGAGACTCAAATATACTGGCCATTCCTTCTTATCGCCCAAATAGTTTGTAAGATGTGTCTGGTCTGAACTGGCAAATAATGGGACAATCGGAGCTCCAAGCGGCCGCCGTAGCTATTGCAGCAGTCAAAATCATCATAGCTATGACGAAATTGAACTAACGTACCTGTTCATTCCACCACCAGTTGCTTGATTGCACCTCTGAGTAGATACGTTCCTCAGCATCATTGAATTCCTTTGCTGGAGCATACGATATATGTTCCCTGAACGCAGGCTGTTGCATGAGGAACTCAATGCATTCAACAGGATTGTGGTAAAAGAAACGTGTGTAATCATTGTCGCGAAGGTTGTTTGCATCGGGCAAACAATTGCAACACACTTTGCCGGATTTCCAAGACTCGATGCCCATCGCATAGGACATTTCGTTCAACCTTTTGAATGAAGTGTGGGACAAAGCGAAGTTGCTGATGGTTGCCATCGTATGGTTCCTGAGAAGCTTGTTGATAGCAGCTCTGCTCAAGTTGTGCTTGATGCACCAGTGCGCTAATTGATACTCCTCCTCGCATGAAAACAGTGACCATAGATCAATTTCATTGTCGAAGAAATCGAAATACTCGTTACTAATAGGCTTGCCGGCTAGACGGATGTCCAAGTGTGGAGTACCATAAATACGTGTCCAAACTGGAGGTTTCTCTGGATCGATACACGCATTCTCACTGTCGGCTTCTGTATCGCTGGAATTATCATCGGAAGGGTGAAGAAAAAGGTCGCAATGTGGTTCATGAACGACTGGAAGTAGAATACTATCATGCTCGATCGCAAAACCATCATCTGGCAGTTGTTCGGCTGATACATATACTATCCTTTCTTTGTGGTTGCGACGCAGGTGAGTGATGTAAGTGCCGATGTAGGAGTATGTCTTCGAGCAATAAAGATACTGTTGACGAATATCCATGTTTCGCTAGCAAAATGAGATGTCGCAACAATGTTAAGAAGTGTCTCGACGGTCTTTTAGCTACTCACACCATTACAAGCCGGCTGTTGTCAGAAAAAGCCACACCTCAATTTACTTTTTCCAAAATGGGGTCCTACCACTCTCGTAGGATTTCTCTCGTCCTCCTTTACATGTTTGCAAAGTATTTGATCGCTCTCTCAATTTCAACATCCGTTGGATCTCGAAAAGCATACCGCATCTGCATTCAGCTCGTCACGGCGATTGTTTTGCACCCTCACAAGACCCTCCTACACCCATTGCGTGATTTATGGTTGTCACTTTATGTTAAGTTCGTGCCTTACATGAATCGTGCAGTGTCCTTAGACACCAACCCAGCGACGTCATCGTGGGGTACAAGAACTAGAGCAAGGACAAGTGAGTGAGATATGACTGTAGAGCATGCTTTTAGTTGTCTTTGTGATGAACTTAAGCGTTCAGTCGACGAATCAGGGCGCTTAGATGATGGTAAGCAAATTGCCTCCTAGGTGAATTGCAGCCAAGATGATGTCGCCGGATCAAGAAAACCCTTCAAGCCCATTTATATATTCGCCTTGCCTGCCCACCTTACTTACAATCTCCAGAACCTTCGACACACTCTCCTCACCTCTGCTACCGCATCACATCACCCTTGACGATATATTCAACACTCTCAATGCGTGTTTAGAGTAACAAGCATTCGATATCCACCACTCAATTATTGACCACTGTTGAGAACCTCAAATGTAATGTGATGTCTTCTGGTTGCCGAAATCACTCGTCGCAGATGCTAATACAATGCAGATGCCGACTCTACAAGTCCGCGTCTGGGCCGAGAATACTGGTGTTGGAGCCAGCCAATGGGCAGCAGAAACCATGGGGATTTGGCAGGATAAGGGTGGCTTGACAACACAACGGATAGATAATAAAGTGAGGGAGTGCGTCTGGGAGATTGCCCAGTCCATGAGCATCGTCAACAAGCAAGGTGCCGGCCCCGAGCAATGGGATCACCTAATCGATCATTGCGTTACTCCAATTAGTGATCTGGAGTCTAAAAGGCCGCTTTGGAAACGGTACATGGCAGACAAGACTAACCTCGATGGTCAGAAACTCAAGGCAGCACTGGACGAGTTTGCGGAGGTTGGCCTTTGCTGGAGGAAGAATACACTCGAAAAAACCCTGACTAAGAAGAGCAAACTCGTGCACGTTGGTATGTATTTCATCGCCCTGATGCTTCTTTTGCTCTTCCTGATGATGTGTTGATGTAGAGGACGACGAGGAAGAAACCTCGGGTCACAGGTCTTCGCCGATAAAGGTGCGTTGCGATGCCCCGACCGATTTCCTTGTTGAGCCATTTACCTTTACCATCGCCTATGTGGATCCTGACCTTGCTGGGAAGAGAGTGGGTGAAACCAATGCTCAGCTATTCTCATGGCACTGGCCTGGGGATGATGAATCGATACTTCCGATAGTTACATCAATCGTCGATATGACTATTCTCTCTATAGTGAATGCTGCAATGGCCGGTCTGCCAGACCCCAGCCGGAAGATCCGAGAGCTTTGGGGCTGCCAGGAGGAGCCTAATGGAGATGGTGGTCCGTACGCCCATAATGTTACCCTAATCTTCGATAACAATACTCCTGCCAGATGGGTAAAGGCGGCGATGAAATTAAGCAACCCAACACTTTTTTGCGTCGTTTATCGTGTCCAAGAAGCCGACGGCACAGATGGTGCCCAGACGTCTACGCGTGGTGGCCGCAGCTACCTTCCTCTGGATGACATCCTCCCACCTCCAGCCGAGGATATAATCAACGATATCGGGGAGGAATCGGATGATGATGGTAAGACGCGGCGCCCAAATCCAAGAAGCTTCCTGACGACGAAAACAGGCTTCCAACAGTTTGAACAGAAGCTTCAAAAGAGGATTATCAGACAGCAGCGATACCTTGAAGTCATCCGAAACCGTGCTCTTGTTCTCTTTGCCGATTAGGAGCAAAGCATTGTTGCTGATGAGGATGTAGCTTGGCTACGCGAGCATGATCACATTGTGAATTCTCCCGCTGCAGGTTCTTTGGCCAATAGGAAGCATACAAGCAGCCGCCCAGCTGCAAATTAGTCGTTGTGAGGATGGAATGCACTGGCTGGACCGTTGTTCAAGGATTTGCGTTGTGGGTGGGTATCTTTCTGGCACTTTGGAGGGTGGACGGATGGGTGATAATTCGGAGTTTTTTAGTGAGGTTTTGGTTCTCTTTTTGGTGTTTTGTTTATTTCATTATTACATCATCCATATTCATGCATGAAGGGCTGTGTTGGGAGTTCACGATGTTGGGATTAATCGTTGAGACCTTTATTTTTGGGAAAGGCATAGTGGCAGCAATAGAACTCTGTGTATGGCTATCATGTAATTGGTAGTTCGGTATCTTTACCCAGCAGAGGTTAGCCCGAATGATTAGTGAAACGCGAATGCTTTTTAGTTTGTTGCAATAACGATTTTTGTTAAAGGAAGCCAATCAACAACTCTGCGGCATGCTTGTCACCTGCCATTCAGAGTTCCGAGTTCCCGTCCATCCAAGGAGTTGGAAGTGTGGGTGGCGGGACAAGCCAAGATCCTTGAATCGTCGACAGGATAAAAAGATGCATCACGATGATGCTTTTAATCATATCAACGCTTTCTTTTCTTTACACAACGCTTTAATTTATTTACTCTACATTCATTCACATTTCCTTTAGTCACTCCTTTAATTTTTCGTACTTATCACTTGCTGCCTTTTTAAATCATGACAAGAAGGCGCCACACTTCTCCTCCTCCTCTTCCTTCCAGCACCAGGAGAAGCAGACGATCTATCCACGACGAGGATCTCGATGACGATCTCAGCACGATACATTACAATTACAATCATCGTGGAGATGACAATTCAGAATCCGACGACAAGCCTCTTCGGTGACCATCCAGGAAAGTAATGGGCAAGCGGCCATCAAATGATTCCTTCACGTCAACACTTGGAAAAGGAGTCGTGGCAACTCAATTAACTCCTACGTCGGCCCAATCCCTATATCCCGAGCGTTGGGAGGTCTATATTATCTTGGAGGAGGAGGATGAACGCGAGCCTGCGCCGCTGTCATCCAAGAAGGTATCCAATTAAGCGTTTGAATGATTGAAGCCGTCCGCTAATGTATATATTTTCTAGAGGAAGGATTCAAATGAAGCCGGTGAGCAATTGGTTGCATGGAAAGCTGGAAATCTGTGGCAATATGAGCCCGTTGTTGACGACATGACAGGCCTCATCGTCGGTGCAGAATACAATGCCCAGACAACCCTTTCAGGCGTTCCGGCGATGGTCATGGCATGTGTGAAGCCTATAGCTATCGATTATACGATGTTTGTGAATCCCTTTGCCATGAATGCGGTGAAGACCGCCCAGATTCATCGTTGGTGGTATGAGGAAATCGCCAGGATTGATCCAGCCCAGAGAAACTCAGACCCTGCACGTGCCTACATTTCAGTGGTAAATGAATCATCTCAACGATTGTTTTCATCGCTGCCATTGTGCATCAGGCTCTCGCAAAGATTACTTGCTCCCATGCAGCAATGCTATCCCGCTGCAAGACCTCAATCGACTCTATTTACGGATTTCGAACACAGTCGCCTACAGAGATCCGGAAAATGGTAGCCTGGCTATTGGCCAAGGACAGGTTTACATGCGCCACAAATGTTCATGCTGTAAGTTCAAAGTTCCATTGTTGTTTAATTGTTGTCTTGACAATCAATTTAGGAGTGCAAGTTTCAATTTGCAGCGACTGAAATTGTGGATCTTATTCACCGGATATACTTCTATGGCATACGACAAATGGGAATGAAAGATAGATCATTGAATGATAAAATCAACCTGACATTCATTGCCCTCACCGCAACGGCCATCCACCATTGTCTGTCGGCCTGGAAAACAGGCGAGTTTAGGGTCCTGCCAGAGTTTGGTCCAGGAGGTGAAGCACAATGTAAGTGCAATACAAGAAACATTGATCACGCAGTCAATAATGCATGCACAGATGTATTTTGTCGTCTCGATGCAGATTTTCGTTCTTCCTTGCCAGAGGTCCAAGCCAAAATAATAGACAATATCCGCAGCATGATCCGCCGAAGGATCCACACAACTGGTACAGACCTAGCAATGGCACAACCTCACAACAATCAGGGCAGCTTTGATGAGGAATTTCTTGATTATGTCCTGGAGGAGCTGATAGAGCAGCCCGACAATTCTTTTAATCGTCTCAGCAGCTTTGTTGCTGCTACTGAAGCTAGTATGCGATTCTCAGCTGTTCTGCCTATGGGTGGGTCTGCCATCGCCAGCAGCAGCCAGCCTGTCCCCTGCAGCTACAGCAACAGCAACAGCAACGACATCACCAACATGACCAGTTTTGAGAATACAGGATTAGTCGATGGAAGTACGATTGTTGAGGGTGCGATGTCGCTTGGAGGTTAGGAATGGTGTCAGTGATCGGATTTAGGATTTCCTTTGTGTGCTATTTTATTCTAGGTTTCATCGATATATCATAATAGTAGTAAATGTAATAGAACTGTTGGGTTACTGCAGTCTGATTTCAAATGCGTGAAATCATAATCGCGATGATGCATAACCCTCCCGCGATGAACTGCAAGCTACTGACGATTTTGCATCAACAAATTAAATATTGTGAACCAATTCTGCATGGTAACTATCATTGGTCAAATTAAGCTATGAGGGTCTTGAAAAACGAGAACTACACGCTTGATTAAACGTATGGAGCGAGTACTATCATGATCGCGAGGATTAATCGAATTGGGTGATGTAGGAGTATGTCAAGAGATGATTTGTGATATTGCCAAAGGAAGTGTGAACTGTTTGTCAAGTGCTCGTTGTCACATTCGCAAGTGTGGGTACACTGGTTGTGACGCTTGAAAACAGCATCGCGACGACTCAAAGAATACTCTGGAACAGTAAAGTAATGCCATATTTCAGGGAAATCTCGATTTAATTTTTTTTGAGTTTGTGGGTACAATAAATTAAATAAATTTAATGAAGAAGATTTAGTTTTTGCTGATGTCTCGCAGAGCCGCACTAATGCAACTGAGCCGCATCTAATGCAACTGAGCCGCACCTTATCCTGACCAGAGCCGTCCACCTACATCACAATCTTCTCCAATCATCTTCGAGAAACCTCTCGAAGAAATAAAACACCCTAATCTAAAAACAATTATGCCTTCGCAATGTCTCTCAACCATCCAAAAAGAAGTGATTAACTGTCACTCACGCCTTCCGTGTCATTTTTCTCGTCACCTTTGGCCGCCTGGCTATATCCTTCCAATACTACTGCACTATTTCTTTTGCTTTTGCCATATTCTCATCCGGCTCCCATGTGTTATCCTTCTCGTCCCAACCTTTCCATTTCACTTTGTCTTACCAACCGGTTCCCTCAGAGCTTGGGAGGTCATTTGCGATTGAGTGGTCGACATAACTTGTTCCTGCGCGGTGTAACGGGCGGGGTCGGGCGTAGGTGATATTGGTAACACGAATGTTATACTGAAAACGGGGCAAGAGGCTTGAGGTTTGTTTCGAGGAAAATCAAGACAAGACAAGAGTCGAAACTGTTTCAAAGTCGTAACTTGCTTTGCTATACAAGAGAACGAGTAAAGAGAGAAGAAAAGGAAATCCTCCAATACCAACAACACTCTCTTTATATACAATCCGTCCGCCACCCTCGAACCATTCCTCATGCTCCGATGTACCGTCCGAATCTCATCCCATGATCTTACACACCACTCCACCATTCCTTATTGTAACAACCACGCCACATCACCCGACGTCGCAACACCTCAGACCACTTCTTTATCTTACTAAATTATACCGCCACCCTCTTACCGCTTCCTCCGCGTCTTCCAACGTCTCCGCCCTTCCGTAACACAATTCCTTTGACACCACCAGAAATCTCCCTCCATTCCCTCTAAGTATTCTTGTACCTATCTGCGCCGTGACAGTATCCCCCCCTTAAGCTCGAGGTCCTCCGAGAGCATTTTCCAATGGTCCAGGCTTCCGGGGGTATCGTTGATGAAATTCCTCCACTGCTTGTAGCCC